>PVMK01149417.1_pt1 | contig 57397 bp, 43 predicted proteins | sample 1853481 | NCBI WGS metagenome assembly PVMK01 (sample SAMN08533507, study PRJNA380276) | Marine sediment metagenome, whole genome shotgun sequencing project.
CACCGTCTACTACAAATAATGGTTGGTTATTACCGTTAATGGAAGTATTGCCCCTAATCCTTATTTTTGGTGCAGTCCCAAAGGACCCTGAAACATTATCAACGCTTACTCCTGCTACCCTGCCTTCCAAAGACCTACTGGCATCAGCCACTCCAGCAATCTTAATATCCGACATTTTTACGTTCTGGGAACTTCCAGTGAATAATTTCCTGTCAACCTCCTGAAACCCGGTGACCACCACTTCATCCAACAAGGCAGTGGACTCCTTCAAAGTAAGACTCCAATTTTGATTAGCAGATACCACCAATCTGGCAGTTTCCATTCCTACCATAGAAAAGATTAATGTCTCACCATCCGTAGCTTGTAGCCTGAAATTTCCATCAAGGTCAGTTACGGTTCCGGTGGTGGTATGCTCAATATTTACTGCAACTCCTGGCAATGATTCACCCAGGTTATCTTTGACATTACCTGTGACAGAACGTTGTGTCTGTCCATAAACTCCAGAATACAAAAACAGTAGTACGCAGGTGCCTACTTGCCACAAGTATCCTCTCATTAGTAGATAACTAACTCTCATAAAATGAAAATCATTGCTTTAATAGTCGCGGAATCAGTAGCTTTTATTGCAATTCAAAGGTGAAATCCACATCCAGTACATTACCAGCATTGTCTTGCAACAACACCGTAATAAATCCACCATCTCCCTGGTCGTTCTTAAATGTGGCCGCTTCCAATGGATTGAACTGAGCGCCACTCATTGTTTCCAAATTTTCTGGTGATAAATCAATGCTATCAAATGGACCATCATAATCAAGTAAAAAGAATTGCCATTCCTCGTCCCCAAGTACTATAGGACCCTCATCATTAGGGAATGTTACACCTTCAACACTTTTACCAACCGGCCCGACAGCAACATTGGCGCCTATTATATCTAAAAACCCGCTGGTGTTATTGGGATCCACTGGTTGAAATAATGTGAATATATCTGGTAATTGTTGAACACCCGCTGAATCAGGGTCCCATGCCTGGCCCCCATTAGTAACAGGAAATACATTCACCACATAACCAGTTAATATTCTTTCCAGAATATCGACATTCTGAACCAAAGAGTCCACCTGGTCATCTTCAGTAAAAGCTCGTAAGGTGACCGTAACCGTCCCTGCTGAGGTAAATGTGATGGTTGGGGAAATGTCAGTGACTATCTGCCCATCGCCAAAATCCCATTCGTACCGGGAAGCGTTGGTGGTCAGGTTGTCAAACATCACAGGAATACCCACTTCAACAACTTCCGGATCCAAAAAAAAGTTAACCAATGGTACTGGCAAAGGGTCGTCTTCGCTACAGGAGGATAAAATAAGTAAGAAGAAGAATATACTTAGTGGTTTGTAAAGCTTAGTCATACGAAATAGTTTTAATTGTACACAGAAAGTTACTGAGATTTACAGTATCATCCCAAATAATGGCCTAAATTATAGTTTTGTCCACAAACCATCAATTTTTGTCACAATTATTAAGAAAATAATCCCGGCGTTATTCTAGCAGGTCTGTCCTTACGATGACGGAGTAATTACCCGGTAGGTTGGCACTGACATTTAATATATTTTAACTTTATTTCGGACAAATAATATAAAGACAACACCACCGGCTCTTTCAAAGTTTCACAAGGTAGTTTTTAACATGTTTTCACTCGAAAACCAGAACGAACGGGACTATAATGGAATTTAGACAAGTTGTGCTAAATAATACGCCAGTGAACCTTCGGAACACTGGCGCTATTTTATTACTAATGTATCCCCGGACATCGTTCCGGGGTCTTTTTTTCAAGTAATGACCTTTAAGCTACAAATCAGGTTGCGGAGTCAATCTCAAGTATGGTCTTATCTGCTTATACCCCTTGGGAAACTCCTTGTCGGCCACATCATTAGAAATTGAAGGAAGAATTACACAATCATCTCCAACCTCCCAATTAACCGGAGTGGCTACTTTGTGGTAAGCAGTCAATTGTAATGAATCGATCACCCGTAGGATCTCGTTAAAGTTTCTTCCGGTTGAAGCTGGATAGGTCAGGGTAAGCTTAATCTTCTTATCCGGACCTATGATAAATACCGAGCGTACGGTAGCCTTTTCATCGGCATTGGGATGAATCATATCGTACAATCCCGCCACATTCCGATCCTCATCGGCGATCAATGGGAAATTAACAGTGGTATTTTGGGTCTCGTTAATATCCTGGATCCATCCCTTGTGAGCATCCATTGGGTCTACGCTTAATGCAATAACTTTTACATTTCGTTTATCAAACTCTGATTTCAGTTTGGCGGTAGCGCCCAATTCAGTAGTACAAACGGGGGTGTAATCAGCAGGATGTGAAAACAATACTCCCCATGAATCTCCTAACCATTGATGAAAATTAATTTCGCCCTCAGTAGTTTGAGCGGTGAAATCCGGAGCTTCGTCTCCTAGTCTTAATGTGCTCATGTTATTGGATTTTATGTTTAAAAATTAAATTCATTATTGGGACAAATAATATAAGTCATAAGCGCTAAAAAAGCTAATGAATTGCACTTATTTGTTGCTGTATTTCCCGGATAATTACTTGTTCAATTTCCGGAGACCAGGGAGCAGGTAATCCATAAACACGCATTGAGGTATCCCCTTCATACCCTCCTTCACGCAAGACCTGCAACGACGGAATATAGGCCATCACATCGTTGGCATAAGCGGTAACAAAAAGGTCCTGCCCAAATAATCTTTTCAGATATATTGAATAGTCAACCACTACCTCGCCCCCTAGTGCCACCCAGATTTGATTTCCCAGCCGCCAGGTTTGTACGGGATAGTGTGGGTAGCTGGTAGGCACCGGAGTTCCGGATGCAATCACTTGGAGCCAATGACTGGCCCATTGACTTTGATATCGGGTATCGGAATTGGCTAATAATTGTAGTTCACTGATCTCGAGCGGATCAGTATAGGACAACTCCAACAGGCTGTAGTTGGTAGACAAACTTGGATCCAGCTTGGTCATCGGTTCCTCCATAACCCTGGAAACAGCTGCAGAAAGTTCACGTCCATACTGCTTAGCCAATGGAATAGTGCGCCTGGGAAGAGGGTTTTGGTCTCCACCACAGCCAGCAAAAAAAAGCGCCACCGCACCAGGGTATTGAGACTCCAGGTCAATTTGAGCAAAACCTGGATAATCACCGGACCATTGATAACCATTCAAAGTGGTAGCGTGACAGGCGTAACCGAATACCACTGCCTGTAATGTCCCGTCCGCATGCGCCAATTTTAATACAGGTACGGAGTGATCAACAGGTCCCTTTAAGTCTTGAGCAACTAAAATATCCTTTTCCAAATTATTACGTCGATTGACAGCAAATCTCAGTTGACCTACACCTGAAAACATTTGGGAAGGTTCCATTTTATTCATTGCCTCTGAAACCACATCAACAATTTTATTTTCCAACCAACCAGCATAATCCTCTATTTCCTGTTTCTGATCATCATCCAATGGGTAAATGTGGATGAGGGACTGACTAAGTACCGGACCGGAATGTGTATGTGAGCTGGATAACATAATCTGGGAACGTTCCAATTGAAATTTATCCATGAGTTTAGTGGCTACTGCATCTGAAATGTTCTTAGGTAATCCCAGCAAATCACTGGACACAAATACTGCCCTCCTACCTGTGGAATCTTCAATAGCCAAAGCCTTAACCCAAAGGTCATGCATGGAGCTTTCCGCAGGTCGGTCACGAGCCGCATATCCTGCCATCCACATAGGGGTCTCCGGTGTAATGACACCTGTGCTAACTCCTGCCTTCCAGGAGTTCTCCTGAGCTGCCAATGGTTGGCCCCAGAGGAACACTATTCCGAGCATTGCAATGGGCAGCGTGAGATATCGTTTCCAACTAACTCTATTGAAAAACACTATTGCAATCTTCATATTTAACTGACATTTACCATGTAATGCTGGAACCTATTTGGAGATACGTTGTTCTTGAGCGTCCCATTTAAGATATTCCCTTTGACGAAATGATTGCACGCCCATCATACAAGCTACTACACCATAAAACCCCAGGTTTTGATCACACTTCAGGGGTTCACTTTTTCGGATTGCCCCAAGCAAGTTTCGGTGATGTAAAGTGACATCTTCGGCACCAGTTTTTTTATGGGTATACAGTGCTCCATCTTTTACAGCTTCCCCAGTACTGCTTATAACGGCTTGGTTTGTGGCTTTCTGAGGGGTAACTGTAAATCCATCTGTGGTAAACTCCAGGGTTGCCTTATGGCCTCTTATCACATGTCTAATGGGCGTATCATTGGCCATTGATGCAACTATCACAACGGTAGTTTTTTCAGGGTAGTCCAGCATCATGTTGAAAGTATCGGGTATTTCAGCCACACTGTTCACAAAGTTCCAGGTGCCACCGGTGGCAGCCACATAATCCGGAAATGTCAGTCCAAGTGATTTTATAATTCTTGTAATGCGGTGAATAAATAAATCGGTAGCAATTCCACCTGAATAGTCCCAGTATCGTCTCCACTGAAAGTATCTCTGAGGGTCCCAGGATTGCTTCGGGGCAGGACCGAGCCATGCTTCCCAATCGAGATTGACACCCGGTTTGGCATCTGCGTCAATTGGATTGGCCCAGAAATCATCAACATAATTTCGTGAGTAGTCAATGTGGGCCATCACAACTTTACCAAGGACTCCTTCCTGAATTAATTTATGGGCCGATTCATAAGAATCGTCAGACATACCTTGCACTCCGACTTGCAATTTTAGGTTGGATTTAGCCATTTTTTCGACAATGGACTTGGCTTGTTCAATAGTATGTGTCATGGGTTTTTCAACATAAATATGTTTTCCGGCATCAATTGCATCCAGGGTCATCTGATAATGCCAGTGCTCCGGGGTCGCTATAAGCACATAGTCAATTTCTTTTGAATCCAGTAATTCCCGATAGTCTTTAATTGCTGTTGCTTTAGTCATTTCCCTGGCCTGGTCCAGTCGGTTGGTGTAAACATCGCAGACCGCTGCAATTTCTATATTGTCGGACTCTTTCATTTTCAAAATGGCTTTCATATGGCCATTTGCCATGCCGCCACACCCAATCACGCCCACTCTAATCCTTTCGTTGGCTCCTATAATTTGTGAATAGCTCTCTGCCAGCAATTTAGAACTGCTTCCGAGGGCCGCAACTCCGGCAGATGCACTTGCCAATCTTTTGACAAAATGTCTTCGTGTCTTCTTTTTCATTTTTTAGAATCAAGTTATTTAGTCCTGTTGGAGCGGTGCACTCAATATTGCTTTACTAAACCATGGGTCCTCCCCGTATTTATCCAAAAGGGATGCCAGTACATCACGAACCGCAGGTCCCTTGAAGTTTCCTATGCTTAATGCGGCCTGAAAGACAACTTGTTCATTTTCATCATCAGCCAGTTTTAACATTTGTGGTAATAGTTCTGGGTAGGATTCAGCCAGCTGAAGCCCACGCACCCGCAATTCAGCATGATCATCCGATAAGGCCACGCCCACCAGTTCTTGAGTCAAACCACCCAAAGCTTTTATAGTGTACAGAGCGTGTAATCTTGCCAATGGTTGTTCGCTATTCATCGCCATTTCACTAAGTAACCCCAATATCGTGGTGTCTTGTCTTTCTACCAACAGTCGCTGCGCGGTAAGCCGCCACCACTGATGTCGGTGGGTTAGAAGCTGGACCAATTCCCTTGACTCCATTTCCCCCGGAAATTTGGCTATTGATTTATAAGAGGCTGTACCTTCCGGGATTATTCTGTAAATACGGCCCAATTCATCTCCATTATAAAAATCCATATCCTCTTTCAGGTCCTCGGGTATAGACAAGGGGGTTTCAATATGCTGCCTGTACATATCGGTAACCAACAAACTCCCATCGGGAGCTATTGTCAAATTAGCCGGTCTGAACCAGGGGTCGGTAGAAGCCAGAAACTCACTTTGAGTTTCTGAGACATCCCTTTTGGCAATAAACAATGGGCCCTGGCCAGCAACCAGTACATCTCTATGAATCAGGTTTCCGGCTACATCACCGGTAAAAACGGAACCGTGATACGATTCCGGAAAAAGATCTCCGGTATATACAGTTCCACCAGAGCACCCGGTAAAATGATCCTCGGCATACTCAATCCGATCCAGATTTTGCTCATCATAGGTTTTTTGCCTGCGTGCCGTTCGCTCTGCCCTCCAATACGGTGGCGGAGTAAGTTGAAACATCTCTAAATCATGATCCGAGATGTTTTGAACGGGCGCCTTGGCTTTGTTCAAAGTATCACGGTTTAAATAGCGCCAGGGAATTACGATCTGTGAAATATGAATAGTATTTTGAGTACTAAAGCGATTTCCCCAGTTATCAATGGCCTGGCCAAACTGGGTGGAACCTGCAGCAGGTTCAAATAATCCTTGATCTAATCTGAAGCGGAAGTCGGTGCCTAAAGTAGAGACCTCGGGCAAATCTGGTCTTCGAAGGAAACGTACCTGGCCCGGGTTACCATGATTGGAGCCATAAATCCAGTTGTCAACATTAAATTTTAGGTTGGTTATCTGGGCTTCACTATTGTTTTCAAAGAACCCGGTAAACAAAACTTCCTTGGCGTCTGCCACATGATCACCATCGGTATCTTTTAAATAAAGTATTTCAGGAGCAGCGCAGACTATTAACCCACCTTTCCATGGAAGTATGCTGGTTGCTTCGGATAGACTGTCCTGAAAGATAACTGAGAAATCAATACGTCCGTCTTTATCTGTGTCTTCCAAATACCGAATGCGGCTTCGGGCTTCTCCCTTGTTAGGTTTATAGGGGTAGTCGGGCATTTCTACCGCATAGGCGTTTCCAAACTCATCAAAAGCTACGTCGACCGGGTCGGTTACATAGGGTTCAGTAGCAAATATCTCAATGCGAAATCCGTTGGTTATGTGAAATTTTTCCAGGGATTGCTCAGCAGTTAAAGGGCCCGGGTATTTAGGTCCGGAACAAGATTGAGCCAGCAGCGCCATTATTAGCCAGGCATGGACCAGAAACTGATATTGTGATTGATTCTTTTGTTTTGTTTTAGTTCCTTTAATAAGCATCTTTTGTACCTTGTTATATCATGATTTGATAAAACTACTCAATTCTAAAAACACCCTTTAACTATACTTCGTTATGGCAACTTTGGTTAGGTGGAAATCCTTACAACTTCTATTATTGGGAATGTTGATGCTGATTGCAACCCAATGTAATACCAATTCCGATACCTTACAAATCGGAATATTTAAAATCAACGTCACCCCTCCTATCGGCAGTCCAGTGGCTTATGCAATGACCAGGTCTATCGATGATTCCCTGTTTGCAAAAGGACTGGTGATACTGTCAAATGAACCGCCCATTGTACTTTGTGCAGTGGATTGGATCGGCATTGCAAATGAAGGACAAGATGCCTGGCGTCAAAGTCTGGCAAAAGCTGCAGGCACTACTGTAGACCGGGTCTCGGTTCATGCACTCCACCAACACGACGGAGTGCGCTGTGACTTTACTACAGCGGACATATTGACCAAATACGGGCTTGGAGGGTGGCGTTATGATACTGGTTTCTTACGGAAGACCATCAATTCAGTATCAAAAGCTGTTAGAAAAGCCAAAAATGAGGCCCAGAATGTCACACATATAGGATTTGGCCAAGCCCCGGTAGAAAAAGTAGCCTCCAGCCGAAGGATTCTTGGAGATGATGGAAAAGTTAAAATAGTCCGGTACAGTTCAACCAGGGACTCTACTGCTATCGCCGCACCGGAAGGACTAATAGATCCGTTGCTAAAATGCGTCAGTTTCTGGAATAAAGACCAGCCCTTAGTTAACCTGAACTACTATACCACACATCCTATGAGTCACTACGGAAAAGGAGATGTAAGTTCGGATTTCGTGGGTATTGCCAGGGAAGCGCGTGAAGAAGAACTTGGGTTTCCACACATATACCTCAGTGGGGCTGGTGGGAACATTACTGCAGGGAAATATAATGATGGTTCGCCTGAGCGCAGGTACATACTGGCCGACAGGGTAAAAACCGCAATGAGAAAAGCATGGGAATCAACTGAGAAGGTGCCAATTACAGCTGACGATCTTAAATGGAATAATGTAAAGATACAACTACCGGTGGGTCAGCACCTGGTGGAAACTGAACTTATTTCCCAGCTTGAAAGCCATGAGGTGGATTCATTGAAGAAGTTTACTGCGGCCAAACAATTGGCCTGGTTACGTAGAACAGAAGAAGGGCACCAAATAAATGTGTCTGCACTAAACATCAATAATCTCTGGTTGCTCAACCTTCCGGGCGAGGCGTTTGTTGAGTACCAGTTGGCCGCCCAACAGATGCTCCCCGGATCACAGGTTTGTACTGCAGCCTACATAGAATATGGACCAGGCTATGTGTGCACGGAAATTGCCTATAGCCAGGGTGGCTATGAGTCAAGTAAAAGAGCATCGGCAGTTGGTCCGGGATCGGAAGCGATATTAATGGAAGCCATTAGGGAAGTTTTGGGAACCAGAGAATAAGGGAACATTTGAACATAGGGAGCAAGGGAGCATTGGGAGCAGTAGAGCATTCGAACTAGTGAACATTCGTGTGTGTCCAATTGATCATGTTTTCGGGTTCGGTGTTACGAGTATCGCGTAATTCGATTGCTCGAATGATCTATTGTTTGAATGTTCCAATTGCTCCACTGTTCTATTGTTCTCATATTCTGCTGTTCTCATGCATCCAGGGGTGCCCAAACCGTACAGTAACCCGAATCCTCCACCGATCCTTTCATTACCAGGCAGCTACCACAGGAAAGGGACTTATCGGTTTTGATAAACAACTTACAATTCACACAAGTCCGGTCGGAAAAGGATGATTGATTAACGTACGCTAGTTGCTGGCGGGTTTCGAGTTCGGTATCGTTCAAATCAGAGAGATCCGTACAAGGGTCCAGTAATGACTGCTCCTTTATGGCCCTTTCGGGTTGTCTACGACCACAAGATGTTGACATCAGACTTACACCTATCAGGGAGAAGGTCATTTGAAGAATCCGGTTTATGAATATTCTTCTGGGACAGGTTGATTTATTCGAGATTTGGTTATTCAAATTAAATCTGGTTTTATTGGTGATTTCTGCGGTGGTTTTTTAGAAGTTTTAAATCACCTGAAAGATTTTGATGCCCATTTCATCGAAATTTTCCATAAGTCGATAAAATTACTAAATTCTCTAGTCAAAAAAGCCAGAAACTCTTCTACGGATTAGGTCCGATAAACTGAAACCATCTATTATGCATGCAATGCTGAAGAAACTTTCAAATAACCTAGTAAAGAAAAAGACAACCATAGGCCTGGCACTATTCCTATTATCTTTTTCTACAGTAGTATTCACTTTGGTTATTTTTAAGCTCCTTAGTTTTTTCATTATGCCCTCCTTGTTTTTTGATCTATTGTTTATCGGATTTCCCGTAGGCGCATTATTAGGAACCTTCTTTTTCTCCGTGACCATTAAATCATTTCTACGGACCATTGGTATTTTACAATTGGCTTTGATTTTATCCACTTACGCCGTTTTGTTTGCACATAACTTTAGCTATTTGAAGGTTCACTTATTCAATGTGGAAGTAAGTCAGCTCATTGTTAATATCTCCATTTTTGCATTTTTATTTCTTCCTTTCTTTATAGCATATGGACTGAGTGAATATATCGGATATCAAATCGGCCGGAAGCAATTTAAAGCCAGGATGCATACTGTATATGCCATTTATCTGTTTGGTGCTGCAGCAGCCTATCAATTTACTAATTGGCTAATTCCGATAGTTGGAGTAATGAATTTAATTCTGGGTGCTTTTCTTATCACTGCTCTGGTTGGTTTGATAATAAGTCAAGGAAAGACACAATTAATATTTATTGGTCAACTGATTGTAGTTTGCTTTTTCTTTTTCTTACCTAACCTAGAACTCAATTTTTTAAGGATTTACAAAGGCGCCACTCCTTCCTCGACGGCGTTCTTTGAAGCAAGAGGTTTTAGGACAGTATATCAGAAATGGGGAAAGTACAGTTTAAATGAAATTCTTGAGTCGCCTGATACTTTAGCATATTATGGATTTTATAACGACTTTCTTCAATGGGAGTATTATCCTGAAAGAGGTTACAACAAGCCATCACTGGGAACAATTCCCTTATTGATGGTACCCAAAAACTCAAAAAAACTAATTATTGGCAGTGGAGGTGGAAGGCAGGTACGTTTCGCCACGGCTACTGGGCATAGAAATATCACTGCAGTAGAGATTGAACCCGCAGTTATTAATGCCGTCCGAAACCCTGATCACCTGCTTGAAAAATTTAACCATGTATATGATAAACCAGGCGTACAAATCATAGTGTCAGAAGGGAGAAAGTATCTTGAAAGCCTACAGGAAAAACAAGACCTTATTTACTTACCAAGTGTAGGAGGATATCCTCAGATGATGCTTGAACCAGGCAATCTTATTAGAACTTACGAGTCTTATGAGTTGGTTATTGAGAAACTTTCAAAGAACGGGTTATTTGCCATTTGGTATCCAGCTGGGCTCGATTCAAAGGGGGTTTTAACTGATCAATATGTGTCAACGCTAAGAGGGTTGGGAATGGCAGTTAAAGCTTATAGAAACAATGAAGAGTTCTTAATTTTGTCAACACCAAACCGAGAATCTCAATTGCCTCAATCTGAGGGTTTGATGAATCTAATGTCGACTCACTACATTGAATCAGGCAGTTCTTTCCATAGTTTTCCAATCCCAATAATCCCAATAGAATATGTAGTATCAGAAGACCCTTCGTTCCAGCCAGTAACGGATGACCGGCCCTATTTAGGTGGAAATCTAAGCCACATTTTTTCATCCCGTCAGATTTATCAATTATATGGTTTTGGAGGATTGGTGCTTTTAGTGTTGGGACTAGTAATATATTTTGTCTTAAGAAAGAAAGGCAACCCTGAAATTCCGGGAAGAAATTTTAACTCATTGACGGTATTAGCCATATTTCTGGGAGCGAATTTTCTGCTGGTTGAGCATCATTTGGTTCTAATATTATTTAAAGTTAACTACGTCTTCCATGATGCACTCATGACGGGAGCAGTGATTTTTTTGATACTTTCAGGTATAGGAAGTATGATGGCAAATTCTTACTTGCGGAAAACAACCATTTTAGTTGCCATAGGTTGCTACGTATTACTGACATTGGCTAATCCATGGTTACCTGGCTGGATAGTATTGGGACTGATCATTCCAGGCGCCGTTGCTACCGGAACTTTCTTTCCGTTACTTTTTGAGAAAGCCGTCAAGAACCCTCTTGGCGTATTCGCTTTAGACGCTATAGGCGCAGGACTTGGTTCACTGCTTGCTGCGGCCATTCCAATTCTTTTTGGATTCCAAGTCTATGGTTATATTGCCCTGATGGTGTTTACTGGCACCATTTTGACAGATAATTGGTTTCATGGATCAGATGCTATACATTCGCCAAAACTTCCTATCACAAAGCACTAATCATTACATTCCTTGAGGCAACCGCAGCCTCTCACTTAGGGTTGCTTGGTGATTCTGGCAACCCATCCACCTCCGGAAGCCATGTGGATGGATATTTTATCTTTGTCGGTTAAGGAAGTTTTGATCATCTTGTAGTCACTACCGTATTTTTCTGAATTAATCCCATCCTGGTAATAATGGATATCATAGGTTCCTGGTGTAAGGAAGGAAAGATCCAATACAACATCATGGGCATTCCAGTCTGTCATGCCTCCCACGTACCATTCCTCGCCGCTTTTCCTGGCCAATAGAATATGATTTCCAAACTCCGCTTCCAAAACATGAGTATCATCCCACACCGTGGGCACCACTGCAAGGAATTGCATACACTCTTCTTCATCCATATAATGACTGGGGGCATCAGCTAGCATCTGTAACGGGCTTTCATAAATAACATACATAGCCAGTTGGTGGCAGCGAGTGCCCAGGGACATTGGTCGATTGAAAATAGCTTGATAGTTTGGTTTTTGTGCGTTTCGCATAGCTCCCGGAGTATAGTCCATAGGGCCAGCCAGCATTCTGGTAAAAGGTATGATTAGATCGTTTTCGGGATTGGCGTACTGTCCTTCCCATTTATGTTGCTCCAGTCCTCTTACTCCTTCCCTGCTAATTACGTTGGGATATGCACGCCTTAGCCCTGATGGCTTGTAGGATCCGTGAAAATCCACCAACATCTTATGTTCAGCTGTCGCCCGAGCAACCTTTTCATAATATTGTACCATCCATTGATCATCCCTTTGCATAAAATCTACCTTTATTCCCTTAATACCCCACTTTTCGAATTGCTCTAGTGCAGGTTGTAAGTTATCTTCCAAGGCCTTCCAGGTCACCCACATTATTAGGCCCACATTTTTCTCTTTGCCATATGCTGCCAAGGCTTCCATATCGATAGACTCCACCGGATTGATCAGGTCATTGGTTTTGATATTATACCAACCTTCGTCCAGGATTATATATGGCAAATTATATAGGGAGGCGAAATCAATGTAGTATTTATAAGTATCTGTGTTAATACCTGATTCAAAGTCTACTCCAAAGATGTTATTGGCGTTATACCAATCCCAGGCCACCTTTCCCGGCTTTATCCAAGAAGGGTCCTCCAGCTGTAATGGCCTCGACAATTTGTACACCAGTTCATTTTGGAGTAATTCGCCGTCATTATCAGAAATCACCATCAAACGCCATGGAAAAACCCGGCGACCAGAAGTGCGCGCCAGATAGCTCTCTCTTTCTTCAGGTCTCACATCCCTGTCAGAGGTGACTGAATAGGATTTTGGATATCTTGGAAATGTGGCTTGCAAAGATGAAGTTTTACCCCCTTGCTTAAGATAGAATCCTGGATAATCATACAGATCAGCTTCTGTTATTACCAGTTTAAAATCACCTTTTGCAGAAATCAGTACCGGCAAACAACTGAACTCATCAGGCAGCAACTCACTAATCTTTTGAGTGGTACTTGGGCGCTCAGAATGTGTATAGAATCCATCAGCTATGGGAAAAGTTGCCTGGTGATCCTGGGGGAAATTATATACAATCAATTCATTATCTACCACCACATCACCTTTCAAAGATGTTTTCATTCGATATGCAACACCGTCGTCGTAGGCCCTGAACACCACTGAATATCCACCTCGAAATGGTATCTCCAGCTCATTAAAACGATCCTGAATCATCGCTCGTTTTACTTTCACAATTGGGCTGATGGTTTGGTCAACTGATCTTTTCTGCGGTTTTCTTGCCTTTGGGTTGACACCTAATTCGTTGCCGTTTACTGTAATGGATAGCGGAGATCTTTCCAAAACCAATACCTCTCGGTGGAGCACTTCATATTCAATTTGTTGGGCTATATAGACATTTATCTTATTGACATTGCCAGGAGAAGTCAAGGTGAAATCTTGAGCTGCTAGAATTAAACTATTACTTAATATAAATAGTACTATTAATTTTATATTCTTCATGTTATATATTTATATATTAATTATTTAGTTTTCATTACCTCCAAAAGTTTTAATAGTAGCAGTCATATTTGGCGGAACTTGTATTTGAATCCAGGATATTTCCTTCTTAGTGGAGGTCAAACTTAAATTTGCCGACATAGGTCCGTCTGGTGTCCACAGGCTATCATAGTTACCGTAAAATGCGGCTGTCCAATAGATGTCATCTTTCAAATTGCTTTTAAGGGTTGTCTCGTGGTCCAGTTGATGGATTATAGAAACAGAGCCTTCAAAAATAGGTATCTCATTGAGCCGGACCCAACCTGTGGGCTGTGTTAATCTTGAAATAGTCCTTACATTTCGTTCATGAGCATTTGCACTCAAACCCATTAATCCTTCTACTATAGCCTCGACGAAGGCATACGATACTTCCGGATACTCCTTTCGTTCCTTCTGTGGGTGACTAATGTCCATCAGCTCTTTGAAGGCTCTGTGTTGCTGATCAAAATCGTAGAACAGTTTTGGAAAATAGGACTGGCTTTCGATATTTATATCCTCAACGCCCAATAGTTCTTGAAGCGCTATCTCTTGCCTTTGAAAACTATCCAGAATTTGGGATTGCAGAATGTATCTTGAAGGATTTCCTATGAATGAACCATCAGTAAACAATGCAGAATATGGTTTGTCATCTTTTACGTTCCACCAGTGTAAATTATACCAGTCCTTTAAATCCTGTGACACTTTCTGTAGTGAATCTGCCCTTTCCCCAGATCCCTTTAATCTTAGAATGCTTTCATAAGCGAGATAAGCCTGATACTGAAGGCATAGAAGATCAGCTCCCAAATAAAGTCTAACCGGTTCACCCTCGCCATAGCTGGGCAAACCCCGGCTTACTTGAAAACTGTAAGAACTATCAAGTGGGGCGTCAAGGTTCATAAAGCGATCTCTGGTCATTATTGAAGCGATATCAAGGTCCCATGCTTTGATATAATCGTCCATGGTACGCTGATAAAAATTGACAAAGACGGGATTCTGCAGATAATCATGGTCACCTGTTAATAGATACTGATCATAACAGGCAATCAATACATCAAAATTGGCGGGAAGATTGTACCAGAATTCCTGATCATTGGCATAATCAACCGGAGCCGGTTGATCGTACCTGTTGATTTCCCAATAACTACACCAATCACGGGATTCAGATATATTTTCTGCAAACTTATATAGCATATTTTTCGTATGGTCCTGTAGTCCTAAATAGTGGGCCCCCAGGCTTTGATGCGATACGTCCCTCATGCAGAAAGCCTCTCGATCGGGCAGAGCTGCTTCGTACCACTTCCCTACCGGATCATCTCCCGAATGAGCATATGACAGTGCCTGATTTGCCGCCCAATTAAATCGCGCAGCCAGTACGCTGTCATCTGTCAAAATAGTAAGTCCACCGGGATAGGCTTGTTCTTCCCAAAGTGGATGCTCATAAAAATCTGCGGTTTGAGATGGTTGACAGGAAATAGACAATAAAAAGGCACACCAGGGAATCACCCGATTCGAGCAGGTAAACCGAACAATAATGCCCTTGCCGTCTGGTTTTGAGATCATTGGCTATTAATAATTTGTGGCGATTCAAATCTTTTCTCACTCAAAGACCCTGACAGTCCAGGGTTCTCTTCCCGGATTCGCTGATATTCTGGGTTAACCGCTTGATCACCCCATATGCCTAGCATGAACTTTAAGCCTTCATCCCCTTCGGCATACTGCCCCTGATCATTGGTCCTTTCAATCCATTTCTCTAAAATGGTTCTATGCCTAAGTAGTTCCTGTTGGGTCGAGACCGAGTCTGCCAGGTTTACTATCTCAAACGGATCGCTTTGCAGGTCATACAGCTCCTCAGTTGGCCTATTCTTGCTAACGTGCCTGCTTTGTATACGGTCCAGTTTTCCACTTTGGTGCAGTTCCCTGAAGTATTTTGTAGATTCCCATTCATCGCGATAATTAGGCTGCAAAGCCGGCCGGTCTGTAAGGAAATTTCTAATGTATTTAAATCGCTCTGTTCTAACTGAACGGATTCTATCAATGGTGAAATCACAGCGGTCCCGAGCAGAAATTACAAAATCATGTGGTTGGTAAACCTCTGCCAGCAAATCCTTTCCATCTATGTATTCTGGTAAAGGCACTCCAGCCAGCGATAAGGTAGTGGCGCTAATATCCAATAAATTTACCAGGTCTGCTTGAACCACTCCTTTTGGGAGATTTAGGTGTTCCCCATAACCGACTAGAATAAATGGGACCTTTAGCCCGCCCTCATACAAAAACTGCTTATGCCGCAGGCCTCTCATGCCGTGATCCGCAAAGAAAAAGATAACCGTATTATCCAGTACTCCGTCGTTTCTTAACCGGTTAATTATTTCCTTTACCTCCCGGTCAGTAATTTGGTGCGTGTCCAGATAACTGGCCCATTCCTCAATAAATATAGAATCTTCAGGGTAGTAAGCAGGGAGCTTTACCATTGATCGATCCACCGGAGGAGCTCCAAGTTTTTGTTCAAACTCTTCGCCAAAAATATGCTTCCCACCTTTTAATTGAATTTGACCGAAAAATGGCTGATCTTCGCGCGATCGGCTGGTCCAGTCTATAGCCAGTCCTGAATTCCCATAAAGTGGGTGTGTTTTATAGGAACCACTATAGAGGTCTTCCCTTTGGTACCAGAAATTATAATCGTCTTTACCATGATTAAAGGTAAAGTAACCTGCTTCTTTCAAAAGCTCAGGTATGGTGACCACCGTATCCGGCAATAAGATGGCAGATGCCTCGGTCCTGGAACTGTGATGATTGTGTAATCCTATGGTGGTTTGCATAACCCCTGTGATCAAAGCAGAGCGTATTGCAGAACACACAGGAGCAGGTGAAATGGCATTAGTGTAAAGAATGCCTTCCTGAGCCAGTTGGTTAAGAAATGGTGTATGTACCAGATCATTACCATAACATCCCAGGTCCGGGGAAATGTCCTCCACATAAATCCAAAGTATATTCGGCATTCTCCTCACGGGCTCCTGACAGGATATAGCAGTCATTATTACAAACAAGATAACAGCTGAAACGAGTCCTGACTTATTTATAATGCAGACTTTCATTACTGATTATCGGCTTGAGGTTTGAATAATTTTTCATCTTGTTAGTTAATTAACAGCTCTCTGGATTGTCCTTTTCCATTGCTTATGGTAACTCTGACTACTTTATCATCAATACTAAGGGACCGCGTGGATTGACTGATATAACCGGAGCCATTATAAAATTCAATCCTCCTATAACTCCCATCTGAATAGTACATCATTGCATGGTTGTCTTCTGGTAAAATTTGATAAACAGGCATTTGCTTGGTGGTTAGATATGAGTTGATTTTAGCGTCATTATTGGCAACTATGATCATATTTCTACCCCTATAGTTCAACGAAGCCATTCCTTTAGCATCTCCTTTATTCTTAATTCCGCTCTCCTTTAAATTTAAAGGTTGCCAGTTTCCATCTCCTGTTCCTAACAGGACCAGTCCAAAAGAGGAATCATACCTTCCAGTGGATACTTCAGTGGCGTAAGAATTGCCGGTTAATAAAACATCCAGTTTACCATCCCGATCATAGTCGTTAACTGCAAGGCCATAGGTTGGAGCCATTTGAGCCTCCATTGGCAGCGAATGCATGACGAAGGCCCCATCACCTTTATTTTCAATATAGGTGCTTTCAAATCGCCTGGAGTGAACAACATGAGCATTTTGTAGTTCTGAGGATAAAAAGGATTGATCAAATGTTGCTTCAGCATATTCCTGATAGGTTTTAAAACGGGCCCGCATGGCACCTATCTGCTTGATGATCTCATCTCTGTTGTGTGCAATGTGATTTTGTCCATCAATATAGTAACAGAGCACCGGGTCCAAACGACCATTATTGTCATAATCATTGGCGTAAATGGACAATGGTTGCCCTTTTGAGGCACTATATTTGGTATTCAACCCAAGGTTACCCGCGACGTAATCAATGTCTCCATCATTGTCAAAATCACCACCGGAAATGCTGTTCCACCATCCCTCGCTGTCCTCCAAACCTTCTGCGCTTATTTGTTCCAAATTTCCCTTATTGTTGGTAAACACAGTTATTGGCATAAACTCACCCACTATAAGTAAGTCAACCCACTGGTCATTATCATAATTAGTCCACAGCGCCGAAGTGACCATACCGATTTCTGAAAGACCGTCAATCTGATCGGTAACATCAGTAAACCGTGGCGCACCCATAGGTGCGCTGTCATTGCGCAGCAGGTAACTTCTTGGGTGACAGAGGATATTCACCAGGGATCACCCTTCCCCCCTACAAACAGATCCATATCGCCATCGCCATCAAAGTCAGCTCCTACTACACATGAACCACTGCTATTGGTATTTGGCAGATCATTAAACTTTGAAAATTTACCTTTCCCGTCATTGATGTACAATCTGTCCTGATAAAAAGGAGAGTCCCTTTGGGGTGACTGGTCCCGCCACTTACTACATACAAATCGTTATCCCCATCTCCTTCTACATCAAAAAATAAAGCCCCCATGTCTTCCGACATACTATCAAGGGCCCATGTCCTTCCTGACAAATCCTGTGCTATCAGGGGCTTGCAAAAAAAAATGCCCGATTGTCCACTAGCACCCCCTATGTAAACATCTTCCAAATTGTCACCATTAATATCCCCAACTGCCATCCCCGGCCCTAATTGGGAATGCATATGAGGTATAATAGGCTGGATTTCAAAATCCACCTGCTGGTTTTCCCTTATGGATGAAATCTATTAGCTTCTTTGGGCTGACACTGGTAAAGATACTGGCTGTCTGGTGAGAACTAATGCTTACTTCTTTTAATGCATCCTTATAATTCAATTCCAAAACCCGGTCCGGTTTTACCTGATTTAGCTTTTGGTATTTTCCATCCGGCCATCTTATAATCAAACTGTCTATTTTGTTAGTGCCCAAACCAAAATGTGGTACGGGGTCTACCGATGATTCATATCCCTCTTGACAGAAAATGCTCATAAACCTGGATTCCTCTCCCTGATACAGTTTATTTTAGCACCTATTCCCTGCTGGTTTTTGCCGGGCCAATTAATCTTAATTGAAGAAAGTGATTGGGTGTTTTGGAATCTGCCTGGTTTTCATACACATGCGCGGATTCATTGATGTTATTCACCACCAACTCCAGATCCCCATCATTATCTAAGTCTACATAAACTCGCCCCATAGGAGTAACCAGCCTCTTTAATTCCCCAGTCCTTAGAACTTTTGCGAAACTGAAGGTCTCCTAGGTTTTCATACAGATAATCTCGGATTTCAGCCCCCTCCAGGGACTTAATACTTTCAAGTTTGTTTTTGATCTTGGCTTGTGGGTCACCTATTGGATTATCATATATGCTCTGATAATGTATGTAATCAAGATTCCCCAAGTCCCTGAGAAATCCATTGGTTACAAAAAGGTCCTTGTCACCATCATTATCATAATCCGCGAATAGCGCGCTCCAACTCCAATCGGTACTACTGACACCGGCCATATAACCTATCTCGCTAAAGTGGCCATCCCCCCGGTTCAGTTGCAAGGTATTTCTTGAATATTGGGGCATATAGCCAGTTTCCAGCATCAACCGAAACAGATCATAACTGGTGGAGGAAATTATCAATTTCTGTCTAAGATTGTCCTCTGGCCTCATATCCAATACCATGATATCCACCAGTCCATCATTATTAAAATCCGCTATATCATTACCCATTCCCGCATAACTGGTATGTTGCAAGTATTCAGCGGCCTTATCAGAGAAGCTTCCATCTCCATTGTTTATGTACAGGACATCATTTCCTACAAAGTCATTGCTGATGTATATATCTGGCCATCCATCGTTATTTATATCACTAATACCCACACCTAAACCATAACCCTCGATAAGAATACCGGCTTCTCCGGAAACATCAGTAAAGGACCCCGTCTCCATTATTTTGGTAAAGAACATCAGTACTCAAAGCCTCTCCGTTAACTTTTCTAGGTGTTACTACATTCACTTTTTGTTGGTAAGTTGCGGGGTTAATAATTAAAAATAAGTCTAAATCTCCATCCCGGTCGTAATCGAAAAACGCCGCATGTTGCGCTTGACGTGAATCCCGCTATCCCATAGGAAGCAGCCTGCTCTTCAAAGGTGTTGTCTCCATTGTTAATGAACAACAAATTTGACAGCTGTTCTTCACTCCCCACTTCCGGATACAGCTACATAAATATCTAACCAACCGTCCTGATTTATATCCACCATGGTACAGCCGGTTCCCCATCGATCATTCTCTAGTCCGGCAGATTGTGTGATATCTTCAAATTGTAGATCACCCTTATTCAGATACAGCCGACCAGATTCCATATTTCCGCTAAAATAAAGATCTGACAGACCATCATTATTTATATCTCCTGCAGCCACACCGGCACCAGTATAGAAGTTCATAAACTCATAAACATTGTGTTCATCATCTTCTTCAATTCGATTGTTAAAGTGGATACCTGTTTTGTTGGCTGGTAATCTTTTGAAGATCTGGTTGGGATGATCACAACCGATGGTAATCAACACCATGGTCACGATCAATATGTGGGGCGAACACTTCATCCTATCAAAGGATTATATAGTTTTACTGACCTAAACATCATCATATAATCTTGAGAAAAGCGGTTGTTTGATAATTACCGTAAACATATGAATTTACGGCCCATTACCTGCATCTAATATCCCTGAAACAACGAGGGAGTTTGTTGATTAACAAACTCCCTCGTAAACTGTTTCGTATGAACCGGTATGGTAACTGGATCAATATCCGGTATTTTGGATTAACTTCCCTGAGGACCGGTCAATTTCCGATTGCGGAAATGGAAACAGCACCAACTTTGGATCCCAACTTGCTCCAAATATTGATGGTCCTAAATCCCATCGGACAATATCAAACCAGCGATGTGGCTCCAGGGCCAATTCCATTCGTCTTTCTTGCTGAAGATCTGCCATGGTAGCGGCACCAAACAACGGGTGTTAACCCTGCCCGTTGCCTGATATCATTGATCTGGATAGTGGCGTCACCATCCCTGCCTGACATCAGCAACGCTTCCGCATACAATAATTTTCAACTCTGCAAAGCGGAACCAACGTTCGTTATTGAAATCAGCTTGTTCATTAGGTGAATGGTTTGCAGCCACCGTATTTCGCGGGCCCCGATATTTCTTCAAGGTTAGACCCGTGGATGACCAGTTTTCATCATACGGCAATTCATCACCAGGAAAGGTATAATACATATCTCCAGCTTCATATAAAGTGACCTCCTTACGCAGGTCTCCGGCTTCGAAAGCATTTAGAAGATCTGTCGTGGGTGCCCACCAACCAACTTTACCTCCAGGAGCGCCATTTGCAGCATCCCAATACCAGTTACGGCCAGTACCTTGAGAGGCTTTGAAATTTTCTGAATGGGTGTCATCAAACACCCATAAATTATCATCCGAAAAAGGGCCTCCATACTGCACTTCGAATATTGATTCCTCGTTATTCTCATTATCAAATGCGAATACTGACTCGAAATCTAGTAACAACCTATATGGACCGCTGGTCATGACTTCTTCGAAGGCAGTTATTGCCCCAGCCCAATCTTCTTGCCATATTTTGACCTTTCCTACGTAGGACCGAGCAGCCCAAGCAGTTGCTCTTCCTGCATTTGCACTACCCCAGTCTTCTGGCAAATTTGCTCCCGCCGTAATAAAATCAGATAAAATTAATGTATATAGTTCATCCTGTGTAGCATTTGGCAGCGCCAGATCATTAAGATCTTTCTGTACTTCCGTGGCAAGCGGGGGTGTCCCAAATAACTTTAACGCCTGGAAATGGAACCAGGCTCTTAGGAACTTTGCTTCACCCTCAAAAATACTTTTTTCCTCGGCAGATAGCTCATTTTCCTCATTTAGGTTCTCAAGTACCAGATTTGCCCGCAGTATTCCCTTGTAAATTTGAGTATAAACAGCGCCATAAGGTACGTCGCTGGCCCGGATAAACAAATTATCCACATCTTTAGAAATTCCATCAGCCTGTGCCTCATCCGCCGCTACATCATCTGTTATGATCATGGTAATTTTCCAAAACTCACCTCTTTCGGACAAGGTCTCGGTACTGGTACCCCAAAAGTCCTGGATAGAAGAGTAAGATGCGAAAATTGCACCGTCAAAATCCGCAGCAGTTTTATAAAAAGTTGCTGTGGTGACGCGGTCCAAAGGAAGCAGGTCCAGGTCATTACAGGAATTAAACGCCAAGAAAACCACGAGTATGCTAGCTATCTTTTTCATAGTGCCTGATTTATAGTTATTATTCTTTTTCATCATTAGTCAATTTAAAAAGTAATCTGCCAACCGAATTGCCATACTATAGGCTGAGGAGATGCTCCTCCATCCTGACCGGTAGCTAAAGGGAATTCCCCTTTTTGGAAACTCTGTGCTCGTCCCACTTCTGGGTCGAAACCCGAATAATTGGTAAAGGTAGCTAAGTTCTGAATACCAATATAGGCTCTTACACGAGAAATAAAATCCATTCGATCCAAAATACTCGCAGGAAGGGTATAACCAAATTGAAGATTTTTTATCCTCATGAAATTCCCCATCTTCGATCCATCGGTCAGAATACCGTTGATTACCATTAGGATCACTTTCTGTGAGTCTGGGCATGCTGTTACTGGTACCAGCCCCTGTCCATCGGTTCAAAACCGAACTGGAGAAGTTTGCATTACCAGATAATGCCTCGAGCTGCCTGCGTCCCTGGTTATACACCTGACGGTCTCCCATACCCTGGAAGAACAATGCTAAGTCAAATCCCTTATAACCTACATCAAATTGAAATCCATAGAAAAACCCGGGGATAGGACTGCCTAAAACGGTGCGATCATCTGCATTTACCACCCCGTCTCCATTAATGTCGACAAAACGAATATCACCTGGTTCCAGTGCGCTGGAAAATGCATCTGGTATGGCGGCATTGACCTCTTCTTGAGTTTGGTATAATCCATCGGTTTTGTATCCATAGAAATGGCCTACCGACTCACCCACTATGGTTCTGTGGGTTTGTCCGCCTGCTATCCCGGTTACAATACCATTTACTTCTCCCAGATCCAACACCTCATTATTTACCGTGGTGATATTTGCTGAAATTCCATAAGTGAAGTCCCCAGCAGAATTGCGATAACCGGCCGACAGTTCAATACCGGTATTTTGTATCGTCCCAACGTTAGCATCCGCCGGCAGGAAATAGCCAGATACATACGGTAGCGGCAAACCAATCAGTACATCAGATGATTCCTTATTGTAATAATCGAAAGTCACATCCAATTTGCCCGTAAATAACGACGCATCAAAGCCGATATCCCACTGGGTACTGGTTTCCCATTTCAGCGCTTCGTTGGCAAAATTAATTGGGGCTGGCCCCCTGCTAACTACCTGGCCATCTCCCACGATGTAGAAAATGGTGGATTGTAAGGCGCTTAGGAAAGCGAAATTAACTCCGGTAAATTGGTTGCCGGCTTGTCCCCAGCCAGCTCTAATCTTCACGTCATCAAATATCCCAGACTCAGGAAAAAATCCCTCTTCGCTTATCCTCCATCCAGCAGAAATAGAAGGAAAAATGTCATCCCGGTTATTCTCTGCAAAACGGGAAGTAGCATCCCTACGAATATTCACTGTGGCCAGATACTTACCCTGATAGGACCAGTTGACCCGGCCGAGAATACCTTTTAATGCCCATAAATCTGCCTCATTGGCCACTGCTACCCCAGTTCCTGTGGAAGGAAAATTAATATTAAAGAGGTTTCTTCCCTGTAATCGCAATTTATCAAACTCATAGTTAGTTTCTTCATATCCTATCAACGCGGTCAAATTATGATCTCCAAAACTCCTGGTGTAGGTTAGGGTATTGGTCCAGTTGGTTGTAAGCTCTGTGGGTCTGGAATTAATTCCCAAAGACTGTCTTACAGAGGTTCCATCAAAAGTAGTTTCAAATTGAGTAATATTTGCGTCACCTACGTTATAATCTATTCCGGCGGACATTCTAAATTTCAAGCCCTCAATGATTTCGAATTCACCGTAGATATTCCCGAGGATTTTGGTGTTTTCAATGGTAGTGAGGTGTATCCGAGGGTCTGTCCTCATTCTAATATTTTGGCCCAAAACCATCACCCCGGGTAGAAGGGTTCTCCAGATTATAGCCTAAAGGACCATTGGGGTCGTATACTTGAAAGTAAGGGGCATTTTGAGCCGCATTAAATGCGGCGGCACAGCAATCACCAACACCTTCTGACTGGGTCAGGCGATCGGTGTAGCTGACCAATATGGACTCTCCAAACTTAAACCGGCTTCCCGCTTTAATATCACTATTTACTTTTACCGAATATCTTTCAAAGTCCTGCCCTCGCTCAATCCCTTCATTACTCTGATAGCCTGCGGACATGAAAAAATTCGCGTTTTCATTTCCTCCACTGACGGAAATGTTATGGCTTTGCACAGCTGCGCTCCTAAAGACCTGGTCCTGCCAGTCAACCTCTGGCAAACTTTGAAATTGAGTTAGATCACGACCTAACTGACCTTGAATAGCAATGTATTGGTCTTTATTGAGTACACTAAGCCGTTGATCAACCTTAGCCACGCCTGCAAATCCATCGTAACTTACGGTAGCTTTACCTTGCTTGCCTCTTTTGGTAGTAACAATGATCACACCGTTGGCAGCTCTTGATCCGTATATAGCCGCTGCCGAGGCATCTTTCAGCACATCGATGGATTCAATGTCATTGGGGTTAATACCTGCTAAGGGATTTGAATCGGTAGTGGATGAGGTGTTTACCGTAATATTAGTGGTTTGAACAATAGGTACCCCATCAATCACCCATAACGGTTGATTATTACCAATTGTACCTACTCCTCTTATCCTCACATTGATAGGTGCCGCGGGATCACCTGCTCGGTTGATGATACTTACTCCGGCAATCTGGCCCTGCTAGCGCCTGATCAGGGCTGGTAATTGGTCTGGCAGTTATCTGTTCAGCGGTAATCGATCCTACTGCACCAGTTAGATCTACTTTTCTTTGAGTTCCATAGCCGACAACAACAACCTCAGATAGTTCTGTCAAATCTGCGGCTAAGAGTACATTAAGCACTTGACGACCAGCCACATTAACTTCCTGTGTTTCAAAACCAACAAAGGAAAAAACTAATGTAGCATCTCCTGGAGCCTCTAGATTGTAGTTCCCGTCAACATCTGAAATGGTACCACTGGTGGTGTTCTTTATTAAAATGTTAACGCCGGGAATACCCTCACCGTTAGTGTTATCCGTTACTATTCCCGAAATGGTTTGAGCCTGGACTTGTGTAAAACCCAGAAAAACCAAAAGGGATAGTAAGCTTAAAAATAAGTTACAGTTAAACTTCCTCATAGTTTGGTCATTTTGTTATACATAGTTTAAATTACTTTAGCAAAGTACAATTTTGGTGATCCGTTGGATTACGAAAGATCAATATTGTACATATTCTTAAATAAATTTACTCTAAAGGGCTTCGAATGTCAACATTATTCGGGTGTATTTTAGGGCGACAATTGAAATAACGTTACCGGGAACGTTCCCAACAAACCAAATCTTTTACTATATTGTTAATACAACCGAGCTTTGGGATTTTGCTCCCCTATCTCACTTGCCAATAAATCGTGAGAAGCAGTCAAATAACCATAAAGGGATATTGCCTTAAAATTAAACATCAGTACATCTACGGTTTCCAGGGCTTTAAGAGATGTTCCTGAAATAAATCCCGATACCAAACAGGCTGTTTTGGATATGGCAGACACAGTTGCATTACCAACCTAATGTCATTGCCCAAAGCCTGCGACAAAATAAAACCCATATAATTGGAGTGGTGGTACCAGAGATCTCCATTCATTTTTTTTCTACTGTCATCAGTGGTATCCAGGACAAAGCGGCCGAATACGGCTACAATACTATGATATACCAGTCCAACGAGAATTTCGAAATAGAAGAATCTGCTTTTAGGGCCTTGACTTCCACTCGGGTGGATGGATTGTTAATAAGTTTAACCCGTGAAACCGTAGACCTGTCATATCTTAAGGAGATATATGAACACCAAATACCCATTGTTCTGTTCGACCGGGTTGTTGATGACTTGCCGGTATCCCAGGTTATTGTTGATGATCAGGACGGCGCTTTTCAGGCAGTGGCACATTTGTTTGCCAATGGCTGTCGTCGAATTGCGCATTTAGCAGGACCGTCCACACTAAGTATCAGTCATAAACGCAAACAAGGTTATCTGGATGCGCTGGAAGTATTCAATCTTGAAAAAAATGAAGACCTTGTGGTTACCTGTCCCGGCTTGAAAGATTCTGCCAAAGCGGCTACTCAACGTCTCTTGGACCTGGATCCACCTCCGGACGCTATATTTGCCATCAATGACCCGGTGGCCATAATAGCCGCTGGTGTATTGAAAGACAGAGGATTTAAAATACCGGAAGATGTAGCCTTAGTGGGGTTTACAAACGAGCCCATTGGGGCACATATGAGCCCCACTTTGACCACAGTAGCCCAACCTGCCTATGAAATTGGCCAAGTAGCCATGGAATTGTTTCTAGAACAGACGAACTATCCTATGTTGTTCAAACCAAAACAGCGCATACTAAAGACCAATCTTATTGTTAGGGAATCATCTCGAAGAAATCCCCGAACGGTTTCTAAATATTGAAGAACGGTTGGATTTCTCCGATAGCTGATGCTGCAGAAAAAAAGTGACTTAAAAAAACGGGGGAGTTTGCCCATAACTTCCTCGCTTTTTTGTATCGTTGTTGGACCCATGCCTGATCAAATATATATGGACAGATCGGTTCACCTAGCCATTTTCATTCATTGTCTGCTTCTATTAACGGGCTGTGACTGGTTTGGCGCTAATTCCCTTTTCATCGAAATGAATTCGGAAAGGACTGGAATTGATTTTTCCAACACCCTAATCTATAATGACTCTCTTACGGTTTTGGAATATGAGTTCATGTACGATGGTGGCGGCGTTGGATTGATTGACATAAATAATGACGGGTTACAGGACCTTTACTTCACTGGCAACATGGTAACCAGCCGTTTATATTTGAATAAGGGTAACTGGCATTTTGAGGATGTCACTGAGGCAGCAGGAGTTGAAACCACCAGTTGGGTCAACGGAGTATCTATTGTGGACATTAATCAAGACGGCTTCCAGGATATTTACCTTAGCCTGGGTGGCCCAAGAGGCCGGCCCGTTCAAGACCGGGCCAATCTTCTTTTTATCAACGATGGACTTTCCAGCGGAGAAGGAATCATCCCAACTTTTACCGAAACAGCAGCCAGTTACGGTCTAGCAGATACAGAATACAGTGTTCAGGCTACATTTTTTGACTACGACAGGGATGGGGATCTGGATGTATACATGCTGAGTAACGCCTTGGTGAATTTTAATAGGAATATCTCAAGACCCATTGATGCTACCGGGAAGGCCCCATCAGTGGATAGGCTCTATCGAAACAATGGGGACCAAACTTTCTCTGATGTTTCACAAGAAGCTGGAATTTTGATTGAAGGATTTGGCCTCGGGGTAGTTATATGTGACATCAACCAAGACCTTTGGACCGATATTTATGTAGCCAATGATTTTCTCACCGATGATCTGATCTATATTAATCAACAGAATGGCTCCTTTGCTAACCAGTCCGGGCAATATATGAAACATCTGACCTACAATGGGATGGGTGTAGACTTAGCTGATTTCAATAATGATGGACTTAGTGATATAGTAGTGGTGGACATGTATCCGCCAGATAATCGACGGCGAAAGCTAACCATGATGGGAAACAACTACGATGAGTTCCAAAACGGTCTTTCCTATGGTTACCTACCACAATACGTACGCAATACACTACAGTTAAATAACGGTAATGGGTCTTTCAGCGAAATTGGACAACTTGCGGGGATCGATGCTACGGATTGGAGTTGGAGTGCACTGCTAGCTGACTACGATAATGACGGTTTGAAAGATTTGTTCATAACCAATGGAATTAGGCAGGACATTACAAATCTTGATTTCATGGTTTACGGTCAACAGGTATTGGAAATGGGAACTCCTGAAGCCAATAAGAAGCAAAGATTGGAAGCACTGAACAAGCTGCCGGGAATTAAGCTTCCTAATTATATGTATAAAAATCAAGGCGATCTGACTTTTGCAGACGTTTCAGAATCTTGGGGACTATCAGCCCCTACATATTCCAACGGTGCGGTATATGGTGACCTGGACAATGATGGTGATCTGGATTTGGTGATAAACAATATTGATCAGGAAGCATCAGTTTATCAGAATTTGTCTGATCAAGAGAAAAACCCTGCCAATTATCTTCGAATCAAATTGGTTGGTCCTGCTTTAAACCGTGATGGATTTGGAACCAAAGTGTATTTGAAAAGCCAGGATCAGCTCCAATACCAGCACTACACACCGATTAGAGGCTACATTTCTTCAGTTGAACCCTTTCTTCATTTTGGGTTGGGCAAAGAAACCAAAATTGAGCGGATTAGTGTGGTATGGCCGGATGGACATGAGCAAACCATAGAAGAAATAGAGACAAATCAAACCATTACCCTGAAATATGGTGGGACTTTAAAGCAGGGACCCAAAGCTGAAGCCACCACTATTCTCACGCCGTCCAATGACCAGTACGGCATTGAGTACACACATCGTGAAAATCAATATGTAGATTACAAACTACAACCGCTGCTTCCTCATATGCATTCCAGGAATGGTCCGGGAATTACCGTTGGTGATGTGGATGGTGATGGATTAGAGGATTTTTTCATCGGTGGCGCCACCGGATACACTGGAAGGCTGTTCCTACAGCAACTTGGAGGCGCTTTTCAAGCGACTTCCCTGGGGCAGGATAGTTTGTCTGAGGATATGGGCGTGATGCTGCTTGATGTAGATAATGATAACGACCTGGACCTGTACATAGTAAGCGGGGGCTCCGTGCATATCAAGGAATCGATATTGTATACTGATCGACTCTATATAAATGATGGTGTAGGAAATTTGGTTCGTTCAGTGGAGGCTCTGCCCGACATTAGGCAAAGTGGTTCCTCAATGGTTGCCAGTGACTATGATCGCGATGGCGATTTGGACCTTTTCGTTGGAGGCCGGGTAGTGCCTGGTGAATACCCCTTCCCTGCCTACAGTACCTTGCTACGCAATGATACCGAACCAGGAGGTGCAAAATTCACCGATGTCACTGACCAAGTGGCCCCTGGTCTGTCAAAAGTCGGCCTGGTAACATCGGCATTGTGGACCGACTACGACAATGACGGCTGGATCGATCTGATAGTCACCGGGGAGTTTATGCCAATACTGTTTTTTCATAATGAGGAAGGAATTATGGTCGACCGCACTGCAAAGACCGGCTTACAAAACACTAATGGATGGTGGAACAGCTTAGTCGGAGGTGATTTCGATCAGGATGGTGATATAGACTATCTGGCCGGTAACCTGGGATTGAACACCCGATACCAGATCTCACCTGATGAACCACTTCGCATATATGCTCAAGATTTTGACAACAATGGCCAGATCGATCCGGTGATGAGCTACTATGTTCAGGGTGAGAACTACATCGCTCATTCACGTGACGATATCATTAAACAAATCAAGGCTATGCAAGCCAGGTTTAGAACCTATGAGGATTATGCAGAGGCCACCTTTGATGAATCTTTTTTGCCTCAGGAATTAGCAGCCGCCTATATTGTAAAGAGCGAACGTTTTGCAAGTAGCTACCTGGAAAATTTGGGGCATGGAAAGTTCTCTATTAGAAATCTGCCAATCGAAACCCAACTATCACCCGTTTACGGAATGACAACCGGCGATTTCAATCAAGATGGCAATCTGGATATACTCACAGTTGGCAATTTCTACTCTTCTGAGGTATCAACCGGACGCTACGACGCTTCAATTGGATTGTTTTTAAAGGGAGACGGAAAAGGGAACTTCAAACCAATCAAGGTCACCGAGAGTGGCTTTTTTGCTGACAGAGATGCAAAAGGTCTTGCCCAAATTCGAATAGATGGTGGAAAAACATTGGTGTTGGTGGCCAATAATGCTGGCCAGATGCAAAGTTATGCACTCAATCCGCATGGAAAAGTAGTTCAGGCTCAAAATCAGGAAACCTATGCCCTGATTACCCTAAAAGACGGGAGGACATATAGACAAGAATTTTACTATGGGTCAACTTACTTGTCACACAGCAGCCGGTCTTTAGTGCTATCAAAAGAAGTTGAATCAGTGGTGATCTACAATTATTTGGGAAACAGTCGAACTATTACACCTGAATTATGAGGATTGGATGGATTGACCCCGGAGATGCTTATGCAACCATTACCTTAAAAAATGGTGAAATCTACAAAGAAGAGTTTCAATATGGCTCTACTTACTTGTCGCAATCTTCCAGGTTCCTGAATGTCACGCAAAAAATTGAACGGATCACCGTAACAGACTCAAAAGGTGAAACCAGGATACTAGATCAAATATATAGTCCTTGATAATGACATGCATACTTTCCTAAAAACAATTTTATACGGGTTAACCGTAATAAGTTTGATACAATGTAGCAAGCACATCGAATTACCACCGAGTGATCCAAATAATGGTGGGCTTTTCCTACCAGACAATTTTGAGGCACTGGTGGTTACCGACAGTATCGGGCGCACCAGGCATATTGCCGTGAATGATAATGGAGATATTTATGTGCAACTGAATAACTCCAAAGACGGCAAGGGAACGGTTGTTCTTCGTGATATCAATAAGGATGGCAAAGCTGACAGCATAGTTTACTTTGGTGATTATATTGATAAAGGTCGTTCTGCAACAGGTGTAAGCATCCACCAAGGATATCTCTATACCAGCACTAAAAGAATGATATATAGAAATAAATTAACGGCTGGAGAAATGGTCCCCACCAGTGAGACCGAAGTTGTACTTACAGATATGGAAGAAAATATTGGAAAGAATTGGCACGCCACCAAACCAGTGTCCTTTGATAACAAAGGACACATGTATGTGCCTTTTGGCTCCCCTTCCGATGCTTGCCAAGATATAGAAAAATACGGTCCGGCAGGCATTCCTGGAGGCAAGGGGTTGGAACCTTGTCCCGAACTTGAAACTCAAGCGGGAATTTGGCGGTTTGATGCTAACAAAATTGGACTAACCCAAAAAGATGGAGATAAATTTGCCACAGGTATCAGAAGCGTAGTAGGAATGGATTGGAACCCATTAGACGAAAGTTTATATGCCGTAGGGAACGGTATAGACAATTTTCACACTATACATCCCGACCTCTATACTTCCTGGCAAGCGGCGCTACTTCCTGCGGAGACGCTTATGAAAGTGACTGAAGGATCAAACTTTGGATGGCCCTATGCTTATTATGATCAGATACAGCAAAGAAATGTTCTCCAACCTGGTTATGGTGGTGACGGAAATATAGTTGGAATAGCCAGTGAGTTTGATGACCCGGTCATTGGATTCCCAGGACATTGGGCCCCTATGGATGTGGTCTTTTACCAGGGAAATCAATTTCCCGAACGGTATCGTTATGGTGCCTTTGTGGCATTTCATGGCTCAACAGATCGCCCACCCTATCCGCAGGCCGGATATATTGTTTGTTTTGTTCCATTTAAAGATGGGAAATCTACCGGAGAATGGGAGGTATTTGCGGACGGATTTGCCGGGGTTGATACTGTGATAAATACCAGTGACGCTGTCTACAGACCAATGGGCTTAGCCAACGGTCCTGATGGCTCATTATATATCAGCGAATCAAATAAAGGGAAAATATGGCGGGTGATGTACAAAGGGGACAAAGATAACTTCGGACGAGTTGAGTTAGCATCAATGGAAAAAAGGAAATCTAGAAATTACATAAAAACACCGGACGAAGTACTGGATAATATGCAACAAGGTGATAATTTAAGTGGTAGTATATTATATAATACCTATTGCGCCTCTTGTCATCAACGGAATGGCCAGGGAGATAACAATCGTTTCCCTCCGCTCACAGACTCCGAATGGGTAACCGGGGATGAAAACAGACTGATTAACATTGTTCTTAATGGTATGCAGGGAGAAATTAAGGTAAATGGAATAACCTACAATGATTTGATGCCAAACCACCAGCATCTCGAAGATCTTGCCATCGCTTCAATTGTAACCTATATTCGAAATAGATTTGGAGGTATCAACGGTATACATATTGATGTTACCAAGGTGAGTGAAGTTCGCTCTGCTTCCATCGCCAAAAAGTGATTTTAACATTAGCAACTGAAAACTAGATTTTAAAGAATATCTTCTTGCAATACAGAAAATAACAAAGATACCACATAATGGCCTGGGCGAACAACGCACTAGTCACTGCCAGAGCCTCTGTTGACAAGCCAAGTACCCCTAAGAATCCATCATTGAATATATGAACAAAATCCGTCAGCCAACCTCCCAACACTCCGGCAAATAGATAAATGAATATGGAGTTCATCCCAACTATCACAAAAATTTTGGTCCACTTCTGGTTCTTTTGGATATCCACAAACCAATAAAAGAGTGCCAGAGTAAGCAAGCACCAGCCTCCGGAAGCAAATACAAAAGAAGTAGTTGAAATACGCTTAACAATGGGAGTAATATTTAACAAGTCCAACCCATACCCTAGTACCAAGCCAACTACACCGGCAATGATAAATTTTTTGACTATACCCATAGGTTCCCAGCGCTTTGAAAGTAGTACTGACCCACACACCGCTCCCCAAATAGTATGAACTGCAGTAGGAATGCAATTGATGGTGACCCACCCTCCCCCATCATTGAGCTTGCCCATGAGTATCATGTCCATCCAACTGCCAAAGTTTTGGTCCTTAACAAATGGAGTAACCGGATCATAAGCACGGTACATTATTTCTGTCAGGGCCAAAAGAAAAAGAGAAACTAATAATTGCGTTTTGAGCGGTAACCGCATCAATAAAAAAGTAACTAAAATGGTGAAACTTAACTGGGTGAGTACATTCCACAATTCCCAAACCAGCCTCTGTTTGTAAACACAATGTAAGCCTACACCGAATAGAAAAAGTAGCGCACAACGAGTCAGAATATGCTTAAAAGTGTCATTCCAAGAGGCCCCTTTAGACATTCGGCTGCGCAAGGAAAACGGCATTGCCACGCCTACAATGAACATGAAATAGGGTTGGATCAAGTCCCAGAATCGTAAACCATTCCAGGGATGATGATGAAACTGTTGAATAATAGCCGCCCCCATAGTGCCTTCTGCAAAGAAATGTGTTAGAGCTTCGTACACTAAAGCAGACTCGGCTATTAACAGAAACATGGTAAGTCCGCGATAAGCATCCAGAGAAACTAAGCGGGTTTTGGTCAAAGGTTCAGGCATAGTCTTATCCGGTTAATTCCTTTCAAGTTTTGCTAGTGATATTTAGATCCTTGATGCAAGAAGTCCCTTGGGCAATTTCGACCCGGTAATCCAGCATTGTCTTGCCGGTAGCTTTATGGTATTGAACAGCAACACGTTTTATTAGATCATCAACCTCAATATCAATTACCAAATTAATAGTACACCCGCCAAATCCACCCCCCATCATCCTGGCACCCAGCACAGTATCTTCGTGGCTGGTAAGCGACACCAATATATCCAATTCAGGGCAACTCACTTGGTATTTCTCACTTAATCCCTGGTGGCTTTGGTACATTTTTTTGCCAAATGATTCCAGGCGACCGTTTATCAGGTCTTCCCCACCGCCAAGTACCCGGTCATTTTCTTCAATCACATATTCACATCTGTTATGTATCTTTTCATGCATGGAGTCAATTACTGAGAGCATGGAGCTTTGGCAATCCCTCAAACTCTGTACCTCCGGAAAATGCTGCTTCACCATTCGTACTCCTTCCTCACATTCCAGTCTTCTGGTATTGTATTCCGTATTTCCCAATTCATGCTTTACATTACTGTTAAATAATAACAGGCAATGGTCTCTAAAATCAGCTTTTACCTCTTCATGGGTGAGGTCCCTGCAGTCCAACCGGATCAAATGCTCTTTTTTGCCAAACATGTTGGCATATTGGTCCATCAAACCGCATTGTACGCCCACGAATTCTCTTTCCGCACTTTGAGCCAGTTTAGCAATTTCAAGCTTTGGAATATCAAACGCCCACAATTTACTTAGGCCATAGGCCACCCCGCATTCTAAGGCGGCGGACGACGACATGCCTGCCCCTAACGGTATATCTCCCCCAAATACACAATCAAATCCCTTAACCGGATATTGCCTTTTTAATAGTTGCTGAACTACACCAATGATATAATTAGCCCAGTTACTGGTAGATTTCTCTAAGTGATCCAGTTGAAATGAAAAATGTTCCTGCAAATCCCAAGCGAACAAGTTGCAGGATTCAGTATGATTGGGGGCAAATGCCAACAGCAATTCTTTATCGATGGCTGCCGGTAATACAAAACCGTCATTGTAGTCGGTGTGCTCCCCTATTAGATTGATGCGACCAGGGGATCGGACCATTAATGGGGTGCTGGCAAACAGGTCCCAAAATTTGGTTCGGATATTTCTATACTTCTTTGTATCCATTTACTGCATAAACTAAACCAATACTGTGCTTTTATTAAAATGGGCCAAAATTAAAAATAAGGTAAAATTTTCAAATGATAAAGTATAGCAGAGTTAGATTCGGGAAATATGTAGCATACTGACTATCTTGTCCTTGAATAGTTTCTAATTGATAAATTCAAAATTCTTCAGTATGCGCCACCTTTTATCTTTTATCCTGACATTGGGAATTTTTGCCTGTAATAACCAAGTAACTACTGTGAATAACAGTAGTGTTGAAACGGACTTGTCTTTCCCTAGCAACAACATCCGCCACTATTTGAAAAATGTCGCACATGACATTACAAAAGGCAGTCTAAAAGATATCCAGACTGCCGAGGCCTGGAACGAAGTTCGATCCACCAAGTACCAGGAATTAGTCGAAATGGTGAGCCTTGGCGATATGCCAATGTCTGGAAACAGACCGCCACTCAATGTGAAAATCACCGGTACTATTCAAATGGATGGATACAGAATTGAAAAACTCTATTATGAGTCCTTACCTGGTTTGTACGTCCCTGCAAATTTGTATATACCGGACAATATTACAGAACCTACAGCCGCCATCCTCTACCTCTGCGGCCATTGGGATACGCAAAAGGTATTTTTGCAGGCCCATCCTCAGAAGTTCGCTAAGCTGGGTTTTGTCTGTCTGATCCCTGAAACCATCCAATATGGAGAAGTTCGTGGGGAACATTGGGGATGCTATGCTAACGGATGGTTTAATTGGTACAGCAGAGGCTACACCCCAGCAGGTGTGGAGGTCTGGAATGCTATTCGGGGTATGGATCTATTAAGCCAGATGTCAGAAGTGGATGAAACAAACCTTGGTGCAACCGGGATATCAGGTGGAGGTGCAATTAGCTGGTTTTTAGGAGCTATCGACTCAAGAGTGAAAGCTGTGGCTCCGGTTTGTGGAGCAAGCACTCTGGAAGCACAAATTACCACCAGGACTATTGACGGGCACTGCGACTGTATGATGTGTATCAATAGCTATGGATGGGACTTCAAGGACATCGGTGCTCTAATCGCCCCCAGACCATTATTAATAGCCCAGGCGGATAAAGATGGTTTAAACCAAGTCGAGTCAGTACGAGAAATATACCAGGATGTAAAATCATTCTATGAACTTATGGGAGTCCCTGATAATGTTAGTTTCATAGAGACCCCCGGTGGACATTCCTATCATAAGACCAGCAGGGAACTGATTTTTTCATTTTTCCTAGAGCATTTAAAAGGTGAACAGGTCAAACCAGAAGAGGCAGGTGATATCGATGAATCTCCCGGTTCTATGCTGTCGGTGGAGGAATTAGCAGTGTATACTGAAGGTCCTCCGGTAGATGACATAACCACAAAAATTCAAGATTCCTTTATAAAACTCCCTTCACCTCCGGGCATTGAGAATTTATCCGATTTGCATACATACAAAGATGCGGTTAAGTCATTTCTAAATAAACGCACATTTCACAATTTCCCGGATTCACCCAGCGAATTGAATCCGGAGTTGGTATTCCGAACCTCTGACTCTGCCCCACATGGGTATGATATATATCAAATTTCTACTGAAAAGGGATGGAGGCTTAAGACAGAGATCTATTGGCGGCAACCAAAAACTGAAAAACGGCCGATGATGGTTATACTTCGTAACCCAAATGAGATCAAAGGCGACTCGGAAAATTACTCCTCTCAAATAAATGATCACTGGAATGTGGCCATCGTGGATGTGAGGGGAATTGGCGAGTCGGGCTGGGGCCCTGAATTACAATGGCATGTCCGGAGGGCATCCGCCTGGACCGGACGGACCGTTGCTTCCATGAGGGTTTATGACTTGTTAAGGTTTTTAGAATTTTTCCGTTCATTACCCGGAGTTGACCCTGAACAGGTGGGCATCACAGCATCTGGTGAAATGAGCGTGGTAGCATTTTATGGAGCACTTCTGGATGGTAATTGTAAAACAGTGATCGTAAAGAATCCGCCAGCTACCCAGAATATAGCAAGCAGCAAAGATGGCCGGGGAGCAGCTGTGGAAATGCTCAATTGCCTGCGGATTACTGATGTAAATCAAATGCCTGCACTGATATACCCTACTTCTACAGTTATCATTGGTGATATTCCAGAAAGTTATAACTGGGGAGTAAACAGTTTAAGAAAAATCGGGCAATCGGACCTAATAAGGAAGGTTGAGACGCTGACTGAGATTTAAACCAGGGTCATTGGTGACCCCTATTTGAAATAACTACATTACTGGTGAAACGAGAATTCATGGTCAAGGCCATCAGTGAGAACCCCGATAAGGTTTGGGACCTAATCGTTATCGGTGGGGGTGCCACTGGCTTGGGGACCGCGGTGGACGCTACCACCAGAGGATACCATACTCTTTTGCTGGAACAGGCAGATTTTGCCAAAGGTACATCCAGCCGAAGTACAAAACTTGTACATGGAGGAGTGCGGTATTTAGCCCAGGGTGACGTGTCATTAGTGCTCGAAGCACTGCATGAACGGGGGCTATTGCGAAAAAACGCTCCTCACCTGGTAAAAAACCTGGCCTTTGTCATACCTAACTACGAATGGTGGAGCGGTCCCTTTTATGCACTGGGAATGAAGGTGTATGATATGATGGCAGGTAAGTTGGGAATTGGACCCTCCGAAATGATCTCAAAGGAGGAAACTATAGAGGCTATCCCCAATATCAGGACTGAAGGACTACGTGGTGGGGTGATTTACTACGATGGACAGTTCGATGACTCTCGCCTGGCCATAAATCTGGCCCAAACCTTCAGCAAAAATAATGGCACCATTGTCAATTATTTTAAGGTTACCGGGCTACAGAAAAATGATGATCTGGTAAGCGGAGTCAATGCCCATGACCTGGAGACGGGGCTGGACTATGCAATAAAGGCCAAGGTGGTGGTTAATGCTACAGGAGTTTTTGTTGATACAATTAGACGAATGGATGATCCGCAAAATAAAAATATCATTCGTCCAAGTCAGGGGGTCCATCTGGTACTAGCTAAAGAATTTCTTAAAGGAGAATCAGCCATTATGATCCCCAAGACCGATGATGACCGGGTACTATTTGCGGTTCCCTGGCACCACCGGGTAATTGTTGGCACCACTGATACACCGGTTGACAAACCAGAACTTGAGCCACAGGCCCTGGAGGAAGAAATCGAGTTCATTTTAGAAACTGCGGGAAGATATTTGACCAGGGCTCCCAAGCGCTCAGATGTACTCAGCGTGTTTGCTGGTTTACGACCGCTGGCGGTAACCGGAGAGGACAACAACCACACCAAAGAGATCTCCCGGGAACATCAATTGACCGTTTCTTTGTCCGGATTAGTCACGGTAAGCGGCGGCAAGTGGACTACCTATAGAAAAATGGGGGAAGATACCGTGGATAAAGTGGCTTTGGTGGGTGGGTTGGAAGATCGGCCCTGCATTACTAAAAATATGCCTATCCATGGATATGCACAAAATGTTCAGGGAGCAGATCATCTGCAGGTCTATGGTTCAGACCGGGCGGCTATTCTGCAACTGATAGACCAACGTCCTGAACTGTCAGAAAAACTGCATCCGAACCTGGACTACATAGGTGCCGAGGTAGTATGGGGAGTAGCCGAAGAAATGGCCAGGACCGTTGAAGATGTTTTGGCCCGGAGGGTAAGGGCGCTGTTTATGGACGCCCGGGCCAGTATTGAAATGGCGCCAAAAGTGGCGGAGATAATGGCACAGGAGTTAAGTAAAGACCAGGCTTGGGTGAATGAGCAGTTGAAGGAATATATAGCCCTGGCCGGGAATTACATTCTGGAGTAGGGCGGGGGGCAGAGAGCATGGGAATGGGGGAATTGGGAATAGGGGAATAATTGATTAATAGAACAATTGAACATTAGATTAATAGATTTGCGATTTTGGAGGTATAACAAAATATTTTAGATGTTTGGCATTGGGTGCTGCGAGATTCGTTGGAATTTGACTTTTGGGTTTTGGTGCTTTCGCAAACGAAGGCGCTTGGCACTTGGCGCTAATTTGCGAGTATATCTCTGATTGCCGGCAATAGCGCATCTGCTATTCTTTGAGAACCCAAATCGGAAGGATGAGTACCATCCACCGTACATTCGAAATAATCGTCTCCAAGTACCTTCGAGCCATCCAGAAAATAGATGTTTTCATCACCAGCTGTTTTCCGGTCATTAACCAGGTTTTTTTGAAAATCACGCAACGACATCAATGACTCATATGCCTCGCTGCCATCCATAGCTCTGGCATAGCGGATCTTGGACATGATCAATATTGGTGTTTGTGGGTGCCGCTCTCTAAGTACTTCAACAAATGGACTCAAAGTATTGACAATCGTTTTACCAGCATTAGCTTCGTAGTCCAATATTATAAAACTTGTACCTGGTATTTGATTAATCAAATGAGCCAAAGCAGGCTCTCCACGACCATTTCCAGAAAACCCCAAGTTAACGAATTCCACATCCAACTTTCGACTTAAAATATTTGAATAAACCATTCCGGGTCTGGACACGCAACCTCCCTGGGTGATTGAAGTGCCATAAATTACTATCTTGCCAGGTAGTACAAATGGCAATGGCGCCAGTAAAGCTGCACCCTGTTCAAATCCAACAAACACAGATTCTACACCATTGTAGAGGGGAAAATTCAGGGTAAAACTGCGTAATTGCTTAGTAGCATCATTAAAGAGCTCCACCTGATACTGCAAGGTATCATGAGGAAACATGGTGGTTTTCAAGTACCTCTGAATTCCTCTATCCTGTACATACAAATCAAATCCACTTTGCCCGGTTGCCGGCATGTGGTACATCCCCGACCTTCCTCTAAGTTTTACTTTTACCAAAATTCTTCTGCTATCTGTCCTCAACCTAACTTGTGCCCCAGCCGTGTGATTGGCCAATTCATCAACCGGCTTCGGTATCTGCCAGTCGGGTTGCTTCGGCAAGCGTCTATAAACACTGTCTTCTTTGATCCACTCCATCCCGGTCAATCCAAATGGCTCTTCTCTGGGGTCGAACCAAACGATCCCATCGGAATCCGCCTCCTTCAAGGCCATATTGGGGTCCAGTTTTTGAGCGCTGGGTACTTGAGATAACCCCGCTGCCGAAACCCAAATAGTCAACATTAAGATCAAAATGGATCCCTTAATATTTATCATGTGAATTCGAGAATTAATTATTCAATTATAGGGTTTCCCTAAACCAATCAACAATGCTTTGTTCAAGAGGTTCATTTTCTCTCAATATAAAAGAGCCATGTTTGTCGCCTTCGGCAATTTCTAATTTTCTGTTGCCAGTGGTTTTGGCTAACAACTCATTTGCCCACTTCTCCCGCAAACCATTTTGTTCCTCCTTTGATGCTATGTAAAAAACATTTTGAAGACGTAAGGATTCATTTAGACCACTTAAGTTTTCCACAGCTGAAACTTTTGCTGAAATTGACACCACAGATTTTACATGATACTTATCAGAAGATGCCGCAACACATGCCAGGTTTGCGCCAATGGATGCTCCAACAATTCCAATTCTCTCTGAATCTGTCCGTAGATCCTGTTCTAAAAATTTAATTGCAGCCAATAGATCAAGTGGAGCTCTTTTTGGATTATTAAATAAATCGCTTATGTCACCTTCATCCTTTCCTGATTTGCCATGTAGACGAACATCGTATGCAAGGATTGCATAACCATCTTTAAGGAACTGTTCCACCAGAGACAATTCAAACCACTCTTTCCTTGAGGAGCCTCCCTGGTGAATAAGAATGATTGCCGGCCCCGGGGATAATTGGCTTTTGGGAACCTGATAGTCGGCACTAATTTCAACACCATCTTTTGTCAAAAATTGGACCTCTGAGATCTCCCTTCCAAGTTGAGCGACCAGATTATTGGAACATAGAAAAAAGAATAAAAGTGTGAAAATGGCCAAATTGTTCATTAACTCTTAACTCAAGATCGACTTGACTACATTCCCATGTACATCCGTTAATCGGTATCGTCGTCCCTGGAACTTGAAGGTCAGTCGCTCATGATCAACCCCCAGAAGATGCATTAAAGTGGCCTGAAAATCATGAACGTGAACGGGGTCCTGTACTATACTATATCCAAATTCATCGGTGGCGCCCAGTGTAAATCCTTTTTTAACGCCAGCACCTGCCATAAAGATGGTGAAACATCTTGGATGATGGTCTCTGCCAAAGTTTTCAGCAGTTAACTGCCCTTGTGAGTAATTTGTACGGCCAAACTCCCCGCCCCATATAACCAGTGTATCATCCAGCATTCCTCTTTGTTTCAAGTCAGATATCAGAGCAGCTGTAGCCTGGTCTGTCTCTTCACACTGGGTCTTTATGGCTTTGGGTAGATTTCCATGTTGGTCCCAGCCCTGGTGATATAGTTGTATGAACTTGACATCCCGCTCTGCCAGTCTGCGGGCTAAAAGACAATTCGCGGCGTAAGTACCGGGTATACGGCTATCAGGTCCATAGGAATCATAGATATAGTCTGGTTCTGACTTGGTGTCCATAATTTCCGGTACCGAAGTCTGCATACGGAAAGCCATTTCATATTGTGCCATGCGGGCCAGGATCTCTGGATCTCCAACATCCTGGTAGTTTATCTTCTCCAGTTTCTGTAAATGATCCAATTGCTCCCTGCGACTCTCCTCTGTTACTCCCGGTGGATTGTTTAGGTAGAGCACAGGATTTTTACCAGCCCTGAACTGTACACCCTGATGCTGCGAAGGAAGAAATCCATTTCCCCATAATCGTGAATACAGGGGTTGCCCAAGTTTGTCTTTGGTAATTAGCACTACGAAAGAGGGCAGATCCTCATTATCTGACCCCAGACCATAGCTTAACCAGGATCCGATTGAAGGCCTTCCTGGTAATTCCGATCCTGATTGAATAAAAGTAATCGCCGGATCGTGATTTATGGCCTCCGTATACATTGACTTAATGAAGCACAATTCATCCACAATTTTGGCAGTGTGAGGCATTAAATCACTTATCCAAGCCCCACTCTCTCCTTGCTTCTTAAAATTGAATAGCGTGCCTGCCAGTGGAAACGATGCCTGACCAGCAGTCATACCGGTCAATCGTTGACCTTGGCGTATACTTTCTGGCAGGTCCTCACCGTTCATCTTGTTCAATAAAGGTTTATAGTCGAACAGATCCAATTGTGAAGGAGCCCCACTTTGAAACAGGTAAATGACACGTTTTACCTTGGGAGTAAAATGCGGACCGCCTAATACTCCACCCATGCCATTGGTCCTGCCACCGGCAGGATTGGACTGGCCAAAAAGTCCCATTGGGTCCATGATAGATCCCAACGATAACGCTCCCAGACCCAAAGAGGTCCTGGTAAGAAAATCCCGTCTGGTATACTGCTGGTTTTGGTGGTCGCAATGCATATTTCTTAACTTATAACTTATAATTCATAATTTATAACTATCGTTTCATATAGGCTTCATCATGATTGATCATGGTACTAGTTACTACCGTCAATGCGGCGGTCTTAGCCTTGTTGAGGTCCGGGTCAACAGGATACGCTCCTACTGTCATAAGGCTATCGATATCCCTCGGGTTTTGTTCAAATCGGGCAAGTTGACTATTATATAAGTCTCCAAATATCTCAATTTCTTCTTTTTTGGGTCTTCGCCCTGTTACCAATCGGAACCCATAGATAATTTGATCTTGTAATGTATCACCGGATTCACGTTGAATTCTTTGGGCCAGCACTCTGGAGCATTCAACGAACTGTGGATCATTCATCAGTACCAAAGCCTGTAATGGAGTATTGGTCCTTTCTCGCTTTATGGTACAAACATCACGATTGGGCGCATCAAAAGCGGTCATGGCAGGGTGCGGTGAAGTTCGCTTGACGAATGTATATAAACTTCTCCGGTACAAACTGTCACCCGGGGTGATTTTATAGCGAAGTAGCATATGGGAAAAAGACCCTTTATCGATCCAAAGCCCCTCGGGTTGATAGGGCCGTACACTTTTGCCTCCCACTTGATGTACTAGCAAGCCACTGGCAGCTAATGCATTATCCCTGATCATTTCGGCCGGTAAACGATAGCTTCCCCCACGGGCCAGAAAAACATTTTCAGGATCCTGTTCCCACTTTTCCGCTTCTATTTCGCTGGATTGTCTATAAGTATGAGACATCACCATTACCTTCAACAGAGCTCTTACATCCCAATTCTGCTCTTGAAAGTAAACTGCCAGCCAGTCTAGAAGCAGAGGGTGTGTGGGCAGGGCCCCCTGAACTCCAAAGTCCTGAGGTGTTTTTACCAATCCGTTGCCAAAGATCATCTGCCAATAACGATTCACTGTTACTCTGGCAGTTAGCGGGTTCTCTGAACGGAACAACCACTGAGCCAAACCCAACCGGTTTCTTGGCAAGTCTTCAGGAAAATCTCCTAATATTCTCGGTGTTCCGGCACTTACCTCATAGGCTGGATTGTCGTACGCTCCCCGATTATAAGCATAGGTGATACGTGGCTGTGCCATCTCTTCCATTACCATTACTTCCAGTACTGGCTCCATGGTTTTTAACCATTCTTCATGAAGTTCTTTTAACGCTCGACGATATGAGTGCATAGGCGATTGATGGTATATCCAATGGGCCTTAAATAAGGAGTGTAAGTCCGAAGCACTAATGCGATCAGCGCCTGCTCCGTTGTTATACACCGAAGTCACTTCCAACGCCGTCAGGCTGGCGCCATAGAGCTCAATTTCATCTATTATACCTTTGAATACGCCATTCTCACCGGTGAAAGACCGGTAACTCTTCGCTACTTGGACAGCTCGATCAGTTGGTTCATGGGCCCCATAATCAATGGTCTTAGCGGATTTATAAAGTTGATCATATCCAACATTTATAGGGGCTTCGATTCCATTCACATATAATTTTATACCATCAGCCTTTCCCGACCCATCGTAGGTGAAAAATACGTGGATCCATTGATTGATCATCAGGGAATCCAGCGTGGTCACCTGAATGTAGTTGTGGGGCAAGGAATTGATAAACCTGAAGTTCAATCGATTTGACTGGTCCAGATATAGGTCCCATCCACGCCAGAAATTATTTTTCTGACCAGATGTACCCATAAGTGTTTGGCTCTTATCTTTCTCGACGTTGATGGTATTAAACCACATACCTCCGGAAAAGGACTCAGTCCACTCGAAGTTTGGTACATTGTGTAAGTATAATTCATCATATTCTCCTCTAAATTTCAACCCGTTGCCTACTTTCCCTGGTACCAACTCCGGAACACCAGGAGTAATAGCATGACGATTATTGTCCACTATCATACTCTTCAGGGGTCCTTTTTGTTCCTCCGGATCATCCAGATCAGACCTGCGTTGTTTCCGCATAGTTTCTAAAGGATAATATCCAATGCGGTGCTTTGGCTTGATTAGCGTCAATTCCACCTCTTCCGGTACCTCCGTCAATAACCTGTTTGACGTAGAATCCATCTGTTTATTGGTCTGGTTGATTTGTTTTTCCAATTGTGCCAGAATGCGATCGGTCTCGCCATCCATTAATGACAGCATCGGCCCAAAATTCCCATCGTCCCCAGTCATGCCCAACTCTTTGATGTTGTTAAAAAAAGCAGTGAATTGATAGTATTCTTTTTGTGTCAACGGATCGAATTTGTGGTCATGACATTTGGCACAATTCATGGATAATCCCAGAAAAGCTGTGCTGGTGGTCTCTGTACGATCAAATACGTAATTCAACCTAAACTCTTCGTCAATAACTCCACCTTCTGCCGTCATAGGATGGTTCCGGTTGAAAGCAGTGGCCAATTTTTGATCAGTGGTGGCTTTCGGCATGAGGTCACCTGCCAATTGCCAGGTAACAAACTGGTCATAGGGCATGTTATTTTGAAAAGCCTTAATTACCCAATCCCTCCAGGGCCACATGCCTCGCCAACCGTCTGCGTGCATACCATGGGAATCAGCATACCTGGAAAGGTCCATCCAGTCCATGGTCAGCCTTTCTGCAAAGGCACTGGTTTCCAAAAGCTTGTCCACTACCTTTTCATAGGCGTCAGCACCTGAGTCGGTTAAAAACGCCTCAATTTCTTCAATTGTGGGTGGAAGCCCCGTTAGGTCCATAGTAACGCGTCGTAACAATCGTTCCGTATCTGCCTCAGGAGCAGGAGTCATGCCTTCCAGTACTAGTTTACTATAAATGAATTGATCAATTTCATTCTGATGCGGCCAATTCTGATTGGCTATTGGTGGAGGGGCCTGGGCTACAGGCGGGTCAAAAGCCCAGTGATCTTTCCAATGAGCCCCTTGTTTAACCCACTTGATCAAAATGGCCCGTTCTTTGTCAGTTAATTCCAAATTTGACTCAACAGGTGGCATTTGTTCTTCAGGGTCCTCATTGAGAATACGATGGATCAACTCACTACGGTATAAATTTCCAGCTACTATTACCTTCTTTGCCTCTTCCGGTAAATCCAAACGGAGATCAGCCTTCCGCGCTTCTTCATCAGGTCCATGACAGGAGTAACAACGGTCAGAAAGTATGGGGCGCACATGGAAATTAAAATCTATCTCTTCGGGTAGGTTATTATAGGCTTCCGCCACCTGATCAGGCATTTCTACTGAGCAGGAACTAACCAACAGCAAAAAAACCAGATACAGGCAGTAATTTTTCATCATTGCAAATTACGAATTAATCGATATGTCTCACAGCCTTTGCTTTAGTATCCCCGGACATCTCTCAATGGCTATCAGGACTGGGTCTGACCACCTACCTTTTCATATAAGCTTCATCGTGATTGATCATGGTACTGGCCACCAGAGTCCATGCTGCGGTCTTAACATATTGAGATTACTTAATTATTATTAGTTTCAATTTGTATTGTATTTGATCTGATTAGGGTCTTTTGATGAAACCTAAATGGATTTCTCAGACTTTTAGGAGTAAACGAATTAATCTGGTCGGGGTATTGCACCTGTCTTTTCGGCCCAGTTAGTCCATAAATTACTCAATTCCTTAACAATTTCTGGTTGAGAAGTAGCAATATCATGGGTCTCTGTGCGATCTACAAGCATATCGTATAACTCCCAATTTTCGATTGATAAATGCGTTATGTGGTCCCATACAAAACTGTCCTTTTTGTCAGCTTTTGAAATTAGTTTCCATTTTCCCTTTCGAACCGCCCTATTACCTTCATGTTCCCAAAAAATGGCTCGATCATCTATCGACTGTCTGTCGAAGACTGGGAGTAAGCTTTTTCCTTCCAATGGCGTAATTCTATTTTCATTGTAGTTGGAAGGATATTTGGCGGAAGCAGCGTCGACACATGTGGCCATGATATCAATTAGATGTGCTGGAACTCTCCTTAATTCTCCGCCATTTTTGATATGAGTTGGCCAATGTACGATAAGCGGAGTGGCAATCCCTCCCTCATGTACCCAGTGTTTGTATTCCCTAAATGGAGTATTGCTGGCATTAGCCCAATTTAATCCATAAGCAGTATATCCCTCGGGTGGACCAGGCCAGGCATCCTTCATGACCTTTACCGGCTTCCCGTCCCGGGTAATGTAGGGAATCATTTTAGTTTGAAGCTCTGCCGAGGATAGTGGCTTAAGTCCCTCGTGAGCCGGTTGTGGCTCTACCCAATCAAGCTCTTCGGCACAGGCACCATTATCCTGTAGGAAAAAGATTAGTGTATTGTCCAGTTCTCCTTTCGCCTCAAGCGCTGCTATAATTTTGCCAATCCCCTGATCCATAATATCAATCATGGCTGCATATACCTCCATATTTGCAATTTCCCAATCTCTATCAGGAATGTCATTACTCCATTTCATAATCGAGGAGTCTCGGGCGGTGAGTGGCCATCGCTCATCAACAATGCCCGTTTCTTTTAACCGTTTATATCGCTGGTGTCTTATTTGGTCCCACCCCTGATCATAGTAACCCTTATATTTTTTTACTTCACCTGCAGGCGCATGCATAGGCCAATGAGCTGCTGTGTAGGCTACATATAAGAAATAAGGATTTTGAGATTGGTGCTCCTCAATGTACTTAACAGCAAAGTCTGTAAAATATGTGGTGGCATAGAAATCTTTACCAGGAGGAACATACTCATTTCCCAATGCCAGTGAACGTGGATCATAATAACTACCGGCTCCTGAAATCATGCCATAGAATTTATCGAACCCTCTTTGCCGAGGCCAATTATCCTTGTTCGGGTTATCAACAATGTATGGTGTCACATGCCATTTACCTGACATATAAGTAGAATATCCTGATTCTTTTAGAACTTCCGCAATGGTTACTGCATGCTTACTTAAATCCCCTTGATAGGAAGGTGATCCACGATCTTCCAGCATATGCCCAATACCTGCCTGTTGCGGGTACAGACCAGTCAGTAAGGAGGCTCTTGTAGGGCAACAGCGTGCGGTATTGTAGAATTGAGTAAACCGAAGACCATTCGCGGCCAATTGGTCAAGGTTGGGTGTGTTGATTTCACCTCCGTAGGCTCCAATGTCAGAAAATCCCATGTCGTCTCCCATGATCAAGATTATATTTGGGGGTGGATAATGAGGCTTATTACAGCCAAATAGTAAAATTAAAGCTACGGCAACGGAAAGGTTAAGACGATTATTCATTTAGGATTTATCAATTGGATTTCTCCGAGAATTTATATTGAACCGATATTCTCGGTATTATTACCTTGGCTACTGCTATATATCATTGGTTATTTTTCCTTTCCGTGATTTCATCAGCTAGAATCTCATCAATCGATTGTTTTGCTACCTGAGTAAATACATTTTTGTGCCATACTCTCTTGTATTTTTCTCTTTCACCATAGGTATCATCAGCTTCTTTATCATCATTCTAAACAAAAATCAGCCTTGGGAAGATGCTATATCAAACGCCGAATGCCGATCTGAACTAGTCGTAGGATATCATACGACCAGTGATTTATTCCAAAATCAGGGAAACACAACGTTTCCAAAAGTCACCATATTGCTCCCAATATACAAAGTTACATGCCCAATGGGGTGCGGGGTCTGAAGTATAAGCCAGTACATTCCCATTCCCGACCTTACGGATAATTACAGCAGGATCATCAGTTTCTTCAAACTTCATCAACACCTTTCCTTCCTTGATAATGCGGGTCTGGTTGTAGCCCATAATGGGTGGACAATCAGAGAGATTGATACCTTGAAAAGCAGTAATTCCTGCCTCGGTGAGTTTTAGTTTAAATCCTTCGGTGCTTTCTACCAGATCCTCGATATCCAGGCATTGGACAGGCAGTATCTCCTTCAACCGGGTACGCCCCCAACCCCCTTTGCCGAGCTCGCCGGTAAAAGAATACCAGCCGCCAAGAAACATGAAATGTGTGCCGGAGTGGGCGGCTTCGATGGTTAATCGTATTCGATCTGGAAAGGTTAGCACTTCCGAGCCAAACTTATGGCGGTCAAAAAATGATGGGGCCAACTGGAACAGTTTGGAGTCTACATCACTGTAGATGATGATATCATACTCTTCCAGAATCTTCTCATAATCCCCAGGCCCAAGTTTATTATAAAAATCCCAGGCTGATACCGAATTTACTTCATGCTCCCCTCCTTCCTCCAAAGCATCTTTCAGCCACTTTCCGTAATTAAAAATATCAAGTCCTTTAGCAGAGTAATGAAACGGTGTCTCTGCAAATACAGGGCCGGTTAGCACCGCCCAATCACCGACGTAGTATATTTTGGCCATAGTCTGTACTGCAACTAAAATTAAATTAGGTAATTATCGTCATGCGTTATCCTTGACATTGAGCTGAAAATATCAAAAAACAAATCTCAAAACTCAACCAAATCACAAGATCGAAATCGCAAATTTCAGGCACTGGGCACGTGGTATGGGGTCAGGAATTTAGAACCATGTTATCTACCCCGAGCCAGCTGGCCTAATAAAATCCCCATACATATGTATCCAATCTCAAATCATTAATCTATTGTTCTATTAATCAATTATTCTCTTGCTCGATTGTTCTACTATTCTCATGCTCAATTGTTCCCCTATTCCCCTGCTCTCAATAAACCGCTCTGCCCCCTGACAAATCAAAAATCGCTGCTGTATTAAAACTGGCTTCTTCTGAAACGATCCAGCAGGAAAGCGCTGCTGCCTCCTCAACGGTACCCAATCGCTTCATGGGGATCTTTTCTGCCATGTAGTTCAATACCTTGGGATCAGTATCTTGATTCATTTCAGTGGCTATCACTGCCGGTGCCAGACCGTTGACGGTAATCCCGGTTTCTGCATATTCCTTTCCCACCCCTTTTACAAGGCCAATCAGTCCGGATTTACTGGCCGCATAACCCACCATGTTGGGATTACCATCTTTGCCTCCGATGCTGGTTATATGTAATATCCGACCATAATTCCGCTCCTGCATATACGGAATACAGTATTTAGTAATCAGAAAAGCACCCTGGACATTGACTGCCATAACCTGTTCAAACTGATCCACAGGGTAATCAACAATGGAAATTCCCGTCGGTCCTACTATGCCTACACAATTTACCATAACATCCAATCGATGTTTAAGCTTATAAACCGCCTCAATAGTTTCAGCCAGTTTTGACTGGTGCATCAAGTCCAATTCAAATCCCAGAGCCTGATGACCTTTGGACTTAATTTCCTCCACCTTCGACTTGAGGGCATCCTGATTAATATCGAAGATTGCAACCAATGCCCCCTCTGAAGCAAGCCTTGCAGCAATGGCACCTCCAATCCCCCGTGCACCACCAGCAACAATAGCTACCTGGTCTTTAAATCTATGCTCCATTTGTTTCACTATCTTCCTTTAGTAGTTTAAGTATTTTCCGGATATCCTTAGCTCCTCTATAACCTACAATGATGGTAACAATTAGGTACCACAATAAAATAACACTTACAAAAACCGTCCAAAACCAAATCATTATGCTTTCTTTAAGTTATTTTTTAATATCGACCCCCCGATCATAGCTACTCCTGAAAGAAAATAAGTAGCTACCCCAACCTTGTATGGGCCCACTTCAACAGCCATGGCCTGGGTACTTTCCATTTGTTGCATTATTAAATACCCTATAGGAATAATGGACCCAATAATAATAGCACCAAATGCTCCCCAGTTATTTGCCTGGTTCCAGTAGCAGGCTGCGATCAAAATCACACTCATGCTGGAAAGATAAACTGCGCCGGTTACCTGCATATAAACCCACAGATCTCCTTTTAATGGATACCATAACCCGTATAAGAGCAAGAACAGTCCAATTATAGCAATTAAAACCCTATTCCATAGAATTGCCTTACCATCGGACCATAACCCCTTATGTATGGGCTTCATTATATCATTGTAGATGACCGAGCTCCAGGCGATCATATACGAAGAGTTGGTCGACATATCCGCAGCTAACATGGCTGCTACCAGAATTCCAATAAGACCAACAGGCACTACCGAAGCAAGTAAGCTGGGCATAGCCAGTTTGACATCACCCTGAAACATTTCAGGACCGAAATAATGAAGAGCAGCTATACCCATTATAACCGGTATAGTGAATCTAACCAGAAAAAAGGGGCTGGTGCCCATAAAGATCTTCTGACCGGTTTTGGAATCTTTCGCCGCTAGCACCCTGGAGATTACTGTTTGCCAGGTAAGCACCATAGCAAATGCGGTCAGTATGTCCAACATAATCCGGTCAAGGCCATAGGTGCCACCTTCGAATGGATTAAAAGCTGCAGTTCCACGAGATTGTTCCAGGGAAGTTGTTAATTCTGTCCATCCGAATTTATAAATCAGCAGCATTGCTACGGACATCAGGCCAATTCCCATAACTACATATTGGATATAATCAGTGATTAAAACCGCCAACATTCCTCCTAGTATAGTATACAAGGCAATCCCAAATAGAATTGCCGTCATGATAAGTTCCAAATAAACCAAATCAAACCCACATACTACTGCCAGAAAATCTCCCGCCTGTCTAAGAAATACGCCCATATTTAAAAGACCACCAAGAACAATCACTACCCCGCTGGCCCACCTAACTTTTCCCCCGAATTTGGACTCAAAAAATTCCGGAATGGTAATAACTTTGTGCTGTCGTAATGGCTTTATACAAAAGCCGGTAGTTCCAACCACAAACATGGCAAGTGTAATAGCAATACCAGGTGTGATCCCCGCAAATCCGTATTTAAACCCTAGCTCGGCATTGGCCATGCAGGTGGCAATACCAAACTCCGTGGCAGAAAGACTGGCTATTCCCAAATAGAGATCTACTTTTCGTCCGGCAACTAAGAAATCATCCAGTTTTCGAACATACCTTCTTACATATAAACCGGCAGTTAAGGTGCCTATCAGGTACAGAAATACAATCGTCCCATCAACATACCAATTGAAGTTTGTCATGTAATAAAGGCTATTTGTCCGGGGGACCCTCTGGATTTAGGTCCTGTACGATTTGCAGCAAACATCCCACTACCAATTCAGTAATTCGTTCACCCTTTTCTACTGATGCCGCTCGGGGGTCACCAAAGACACCGTTTGGTGTCAGCTGTTTCATGGTACGGTAATGGGAAGCTGCAGCGCCATGTAGCATGTCCGCCTCTTGCCAGCTGTATCCCGCCTGGTTTGCTCCCTTTACAATATTGTCTGTTTGCACCAATTCCGGTGCAATTAGCTTCATAAGAGAAGTCTCAAACTCACCGGCATGCCCCGTTCCTCCAAACCCGGTTTCGGTAATATCCAAAAGCCCGGTCCTTGCTAACTGCCACCATGATGTCATAACAAACTCACATTCAGGGTATTTATAGCCTAGTTTTTCAACTAACACTTGACCTATACCTTGATTTCCACCATGACTGTTTAGAAGAATTATGTTGGTGAATCCATGATAAATAACTGACTGAACTACTTCCTCCACCTGTTGAGTAAAAGCCTGGTGGCTAAGGGTCAATGTGCCAGAAAATTCCATATGGTGATCCGAGCAACCAACCCCGATTGATGGCAATATCAATACCTGATCAGGAATACTATGGTGTAATTGGCGGGCAAAGTGCTCTCCGATCAGCCGGTCGGTAGCCAAAGGTAAATGGGCGCCGTGTTGTTCGGTGGCGGCCATGGGAAGAACCACGGGAATTCCTCGTCCCAATGATTTTATGTCCCCTGATGTTAATTGATCCCAAATCATGATTTTGCGGCCCACATTTCAATTTCCACTAATAGTCCAGGGAGCAAATCTGTTCCCACCGCTGTTCTTACAGGTAACGGACTATTAAAAAATGTCTTATACACTTCGTTGAATCTGGGCCAGTCCTTTAAGTCGGTAAGATAAACATTTACTTTGAAAACATTATCCAGTGTACACCCAGCTTGCGAAAGTTGGCTTTTACAATTCTCCATAGTGGCGATTGTCTGTTCTTCAACGGTATCTCCAATAAGTTGGCCGTCCATATCCAATGCGGCCTGTCCTGAAATTACCACCAGACTCTTTGCATTGATTTCCAGTACCGGCGAGTAGGGCCCAGCTGTTTTATGTTGCGTAGCACCAGTAGGTATGGCTATTTTCTCCTTAGTAGAAGCCGTATCGCCTAGAATATGGGGCATATAGCCCACAAAACCAGCAATCTTCCAGGTGCTCATGACCTTGCGGCATCTATACAGGGTTTGCCAGTCAGTGTGAACTTTTTCACCAGACGCCTTGGTAATACTTCCAAAGAACTTTTTGTGGACCAGCGCCGAATCGCCTACAATCTCGATGTCACGCAGGTTAGTTACCCTGAAAAATGCTTCTTCCAGGTCTTCCGCCCATTCGGTAGATGAAAACTCCCTGGCCTGGTGCAACCATTGGTTTTTATAGGTTTCAAGGTCTGGAAACCCCATGGTCCAGGCATCCGGGCTTTGATGTTTGCCAGCATCAATACCCATAAAATTCTCTTCTATAAAGTCATCAGCCACCATATCCCAGTCAGCGGCAATAAAAGCTTTGGTGTCACGGTCGACCAGCATATCCCAAATGGCCCATCGGTCAGTATTCTTAGGAAATGGATTAGTTTTCATGCATACTATTTAATTATATCGTACAGCCCAATTGTAAATCGTCAATTGTTAATTCTTAATTGCTAAATTCTTTTTTATCTATCAGGTAATGTTCAATAGCTTGCATATCCGGTTCCACACCTAATCCAGGTCCATCTGGCAACGTTACATACGGCGGTTCTATTTTCAATGGCTCCTTGAGCAGATCGTGCTCCCTTACCATTCGCCCAAAAATGTCACCGGGCCAGATACAAGATGCAGCTGCAGCAGATGAATGCACATACATAGCTTCAAGTATTCCCAGATCAATTTCAGAGCCATGCCAACAAGGCAGCTCAGTAGCTTGAGCAATATGATCCAATCTTTGGAAATTAGCTAGTCCTCCATTGAAGTTAAACCCATCAACGGCAGACAACTGTATAGCCTGAATGGCATCCTTAATGCGTTGGCCCTGTAACACATAAGGAAGAGATATATGTCTAATTATTGGTACCGAGCTGTATTGACGCAACAAAGCATACTCTGACAATTGCCAGCGGGGAATGGGGTCCTCCAAACAAAGCATATTTCCAACCTCCTGCAAGCCATCTAATCGTTTTCTGACTTCGAATGCATTCTTCCACCGCTGATTTGGGTCTATAATAACCTGCATCCCAGGTACCGAATCAGCAATGATCTCGCACCACCTGACTACCTCATCCTCAAGATCGCTTTTGAACTTTACGCAGTCATAACCTTGTTCCTTGAAACCGGATACAAGGTCTGCTATTTCTTCTGTCTGACGATGACTGGACCATGCCCCCACCCAAACCTTGTTGCGTACCGGTCCTCCCAACAGGTCAACTACCCTAAGATTATGTGACTTTGCATAGGCATCCCATATGGCACATTCAAATCCGTCGTATTCCCGGCAAAAGGTAAAAGGTAGATCCTGTAGGGTCATTTCCTCCAAATCTGCTCCCAGCAATGACTTTATTATTTCCTGGACTAACCCCCATTTATGATCACGATACAATTCTCCCCATCCAACCACTCCCGAATCTAATTCCAATTTCAACACGATTTTAGAAAGCTGATCAAATTGTACATTCCATCCAGCCTTGGCCCCTACCGGCAGCATGTGCAGTGGTTTATTGATACTCTCACTGGACACCGTACCGGGTTTTGCCGGCACAATTACTTCATAGCTGGTTATGCGTTTTATTTTCATCAATCACAATAATAGTCAATTGTCAATTGTTAGTAGTCAGTAGTCAATAGTCAATAGTCAATAGTCAATCAAGTTTCCTTTCCATACTAAATCTGTTAAACAACAAACTGGTAGTTCCCTTATCAACATATAATGTTTGCCCGGTAATTGCCCTGCTTAAGTCAGAAAGTAAAAATGCCACCGCATTCCCGCAATCTATTGGTTCTATGGGATGCAACAATACCTGTTCACCCATCACAATATCTCTTACCCATTTATGTGGATCATCGGACCAGGTTTTAATGAGCTCATAGTTCTGTTCGGCATGAACCAAACCTGGACCTATGGCATTTACCCGGATATTATGAGGGCCCAATTCCACTGCCATACCTCTGGTCAGGCCTTCCACAGCTGACTTTGCACTGGCATAGATAGCGTATCGAGAAAGAGTAGAATGAGCATTTACCGAAGAAATGTTTACAATATGCCCAATGTGGTCAGCATCCAATAATTGGTTAACAAATGCCTTTGACACCTGCCAGACACCTTTTATATCAATGTCGTACAACCGGTTAAATTCCTCCTCACTGGCTTCATGAGCCATCTTGCTTAGACCCACTCCGGCATTGTTTACCAATCCATCCAAGACCCCGATTTCTTTAGCAATATGCTCAAACATAGCAGACACTTGTTCAGAGTCGCCTATATCAGCAGCTACCGGGATGGCCTTCGGGTACTTTTCCGCAGCCAACTGCGCTTTTTCCAGGTTGATCTCATTTAATACAATGGTGGCCCCAAAATTCACCAATGCCTGGCATATTCCACCTCCAACACCCACACCGCCGCCACCGGTTACCAGAATCTTCTTACCCTCAAGTTCCATATTACATTATTCCGTAGGTTTTAAAAGCCTCCGAGGCACTCATTCCATTTTCCAGAGCTTTGCGCACCACTTCTTCTCCTCTGACCTTTTCAAGGGCCTCCTCTATTATTTCATTCTCCTTTTCCTGTGGAATTACGCAAACTCCATCCAAATCACCAAAAATAATATCGCCCGGATTAATAACTACATTATTTAATTGAACCTTGATTCTGAAATCCACCGTTTTCCCTCTAAAAGCCTGGTCCTGTGCATATCTCCCATAGGAAAATGTCGGAAAATCCAAGTCCAGAATTCCTGGAGTATCCCTGGTATAGCCGTTAATCACCACACCTACAGCGCCTAATTTAATGGCTCTGGTACTTACCAGTTCTCCCCATAAGGCGTAATCAGGGGATGCACCGGTGCAAACATACACCTCATTAGCCTTAAGGTCATCCAGCGCCTCCAACAATACTCCAAATGGCTGATCGGCAAAGGGGGCCGCATCCGGATGGTCAGCATCCAGTACTAATGCCGGCATGGCACGACCCGCCACTATCATATGGTCCTTAAGCGGTTGGATCTGTGGTGGCAAAAATTGATTCCGCAAATTCATTTTGTCCATCACGTCGCCAATAACTGCGGAAAATAACTCAGCCTTGATCAAGGGCAACATATCTTGATCTGATTTCCAGGTGCTACTCATAATTAATTCGACAGCTACTTATATTGAATTATTCGCTTTAGTATTCCATAGCCAATGGGATCTATTTGATTGGTCTCTAATGACAGCTCTCCTATGGCATCCGCATCCTGATTATATTGAGCCACTACCCATTGACTTGATAAATTTTTCTTTTTTTCCAATTGGTTAACTATGGCAACTACTTCAGCATCTCTTCCAGCAGATTTCAGGCTCACCAGCCCCAAAATATTTGCAGGATGTCCCGCATTATAATGATCTACAGTATACTGTTGAAGCGCTTTTTGGCTTACCTCCTGATTGGAAACTTGTCCAAGTTTTTGATAACAAATCCCCTGTAGATAATCAATTTGTCTTTGCTCCGGTAAATAAGGTTTTCCCACTCCCAGGTTTTCCGGCCACAACTTAGCTTCCTCCAATAAAGTGATTGCCTTCTTATATTGACCTTTTTCCATTACCCGCAGTGCCTCTCCCAAATATGCCCGCTCATATATAATCCGACTTGCCCCTGCCCCTTCGAAAGGCAAAATATTTATCTTCTTCAATTGACTTATACACTTAGCATATTTTTTATTATTCAGTAATGACCTGGCATATGCTAAACCAAGATTATAGTTATCCGGCCATTTCTTGTAGGCTGTTTCAGCCAGCCCCAGCTCTTTCTGGTAATTTCCATTCTCAGAATAATAAGAAAGAAGATAACTCCAAACCCTCCAGTTGTCAGGTGCAAGGTTCATGGCCTTTTCCAGATCTTGTAGCTGATCGGTATGGTCGAATTCTTCTAATAGCATGGCCCTGGATAAATAGAAAACGGATTCATCCGGACTGAACCGGTATAGATTCAGTAACCGGGCCGCTTCAGCTATTCGATCTTTTCCCCAATAAATTAATCCCAGGTAATATTTGAATTTCCAGTGACTGTCAGTTCGTTCCGCCCATTCCAATGCTGCGATGGTTTCCCTCCGATATGGGAATACAAATTCCACCGTGGCAGTTTTCACTTGTTCCAACCACTCTGTGGATGTTTCCATGTTGTCACGTTCCAGATAGGCCAGCCACAACCGGGCTATGGGGTCATCAATATTTGAGAATATTTCTTTGGCCTCTTCCTCCTGGCCCTTATTGATATACTCTATTGCCAGCTCCAGATAGGTCTGATCCGCAAATTCACTTCTAAAGTGCTGGGCGAGTTGGTAGTCTGCATGGTACTTTGACATCTCATAATGTCCCAGGTGATTTAATGGATCGATATCCAGCAATTTTGACAGCACTTTGGTGGCCCGGTCCTTATTGTTTGTTTTTCGAGCGATAATTACCTGAATCTGCAGTGCGGTGATATTGTGTCTGTTAAAATCTAAAGCTTTATAGGCTAATTGATCTGCTTCGGTCAGTCTTCCCTTGCCAAGTGCCAGTTCTGACATCTGGGTATAAGCAGCAGAACGAAACTCCATTGACCTCGCTGCCCAGCCAAAGGACTCCATGGCATTCGCATAATCTCCCTTGGCTCGATAAATATTGCCGGCTACATAGTTGCTGTGTGGTCGATAGGTGTCAATACCCAAGGCAATGTTCACCTGATCCAGGGCCTGATCATATTCAGCATTTCTAAAAAGCACTTCAGCTAAAGACACCCTTGCTTTCACATGAGACGGATCCTCTGAGAGACATTTTTCAAATGCTGCCTGCGCTTTTTTAAATTCCCGGTATTGTAATTCTTCCAACCCTTGTCTGTAAGACTCGGTTGAAGAGCTGACCTTAGTAAATTCAGAATATTCAAATGGACGCTTTAACTGGTTTTTCTTGGATCCACTTTTATAGTGAATATCCATTTCCTCTATTACTACTTCGAATTCTGCACCTGCAGGAATAGACACCTTTTCCGTAATTATTTCAGTTGGCGACAGGGAAATTTCTTTTCGGAGCACTTCCTTATCAGCTGTTTTCACCACCAGATTACCGCTGACATTGGCCAGGCCATTGATGCCGATAGTTACCTCACCATTTTTCCTGGTAACATGCATGGCCGCCTGTGGGCTCACCTCTGTCAGACCACCAATCTGGTTAAACGGAAACCACAATTCAGTCCAGGAATCTGAATAGTAGGATCCGAAAGGTGCTTGAGTGATGGGATTCTGATGCTGCCCGGGTGAATATTGGTCAAGTAATCTGCCCGCTTGAAACTCAATATATTGGCCATCGGTATCAGTTAACAAGTCTTCCCAGATCTCTCCTGATCTCGATTGGGCCCACAACCATAGTTTTTGTCCGGGCATCTCCTCATAAG
>PVMK01122650.1_pt1 | contig 57374 bp, 98 predicted proteins | sample 1853481 | NCBI WGS metagenome assembly PVMK01 (sample SAMN08533507, study PRJNA380276) | Marine sediment metagenome, whole genome shotgun sequencing project.
GCGGATGGATGGCCTAAAATTTGACGTCTTTATGTATGCCCTAAAAGAGTCTTTCGGGAAGACATTTTCAAAGGATGCATATGATAAATCCAATATGCTCGAAACCAAACTGGAACTTGGGGACGAGATAGAGAAAATGTATCGTGCGGACAACCCTGATTATTATATGGGTCTCGATGAAAAGCGAAAGTGCCGAGTCGACCTTTTTGATTTCGGCTATTGCGTATCGGTGCACAAATCCCAAGGCAGTGAATGGAATCGGGTTATCATGTTTGATGAAAGAAATTCCCATCAAAGCGATGACGATTATACGAGATGGTTGTATACTGGAATCACCCGTGCAAAAGAAAAACTAATCATAATAGAGGATTTTTAAAATGGGAAAAAGACGACTCAATTTACCGAATAAGGACGATGTCATTATTTATCTGGCCGACCAAGCTCCCCGCAGAGTAAAGGCTTTTGAAATTGCAAAGCATTTTAACATTTTTCCAGAGAAATCGTTTGGGCCGGCAGATGCAAGCCGGGACATCGGATATTTTCTCAGTCAATGCCATAATAGAGCATTTAAAAAGCACGATGCTGTATTCTTTTCATCGCATGACGGCCATTTTTTAGCTGAAACTGAGCAGGACTGCCTGCTTTATGACGAATATGTGCAAAAAAAGTGTGACGGCCTTCGTAATATGGCCGATAAGAAAATCGCCAAAGTAAGAAACCAAATAAAAAGTGGAAGTAACCCGTTTAAAAACGACCTTCTCCGAAAACTTGGCTTCTTAAATTAGGACCGATGGCCCAAAAAGTTGCAACTATTTTAAAATAAAGCTAAAGTTTTGTTGACAAGTGCCGATAACAGTTATAGAATGGAAAGAAACGGTCAACAAAAGGAGAAATAAACATGGCATTTCCTGCAAAAGAAAACTTAATATTTTTTGAAGAATTAGCCAAAAGACAAACTCAACTTTTTCCAGACGCTTGTGATTACGGCATCGAAATACAATATAGTAAAACAAAGGCAGAGGCCAGAGAAAACCTGATGGCCTTGATGAAAATTTACAAATATAAATTGACCCGACCCGAAAATGCTCGGTATCCTTACGATGTAGATTTTAAAAATTGCTCCGATACCGAACTTTTTATACCTTTTGAAAAGGATGAGGGACGGTATGTTGGGGTCAAACTGATTGTAAGCTTTGAGACCTATACCAACAACCAGTTATTTGGCAAAAAATATACTGAAATATTGACCATTAATATTATACACCATACCCAAGAAAATTCCGGTTATCAGCCGATAAAAGAGAAAAGCACCGCCGACAAATGGGCAGAGAACGCCAGAGACGCCCGAAGATTTGCATAAAAAAGCTAAAGTTTTATTTTAAATGGCCGATATCATTAGTAAGGGAGAAATAAAAATGTATAAAACTTATATCGAAAACGGGATGGACGAAATCGAGATAAAATGTGACTTTGATTACGAACCTTATGAGGCAATGACCCGCCATCAGCCGCCATCCGATGAAGCCGTTTATATTACCGAAGTTAATATGGTAGAAACTGGTGCAGAAATTTGCCTTTTGCCGAAGGCTGAAACCGAAGTCGAAGAAAGTCTGCTCGACTGGATTCATGACGAACAAGAATACGCCGCATATGGCTATATGTTGGATTAAAAGGAGCCCAAAAATGAAAGTGGTAACCCTGCTGACCCATAAAACAAAAAAGTTGGTCGAAAAGCACGGATATCTTAGCACATCCATGCTAACCAAGCACGAGCTTTTTGCCCTAAAAAGAGGTAACGATTCGGGGCAAAAAATTCGGGATATCGAAGATGAATGGTTGCAAAAATTAGATTTGACAAACCGTAAATAATTGTGGTATAATAACATTTTAACGGGATGGGCATTTTAATGAGACCCTGAGAGGTATCCCCCTCAGAATTAAAATTTGGAAGGCATATGAAAGCCTTCACCATCCCACCCAATGGGGAGATGAATATCATGAATAAAATCAAAAGAATGTTAATAGGATGGGTAATTTTACTCGTAATGGGGTCTGCCGGTGGGTTACTTTGCATGAGTGGCCAAGATGCAGTCAAGACAATCAAATCGGCTAAAATCACCACCAACTGGCCAACGCCAAAAGTGTCAATGAAATACGATACAATTGAATGGGACTGGTCGGACGAAGAGCCGATGGTAGAGGAACTCAGTCGAGTAGACTTTCTTCGACTTCTAATAAATACCTTTGAAAGGATTTAAAAATGCCAGATAACAAAATCATCGAAAGAACGGAGTATCAGGTAAAAGTAAAAACTTCATCGGGTCACCAGTTTGTTCGCAATGCGGTTCAAACGGACGTATCCGCCGCAGTAAATGTTTATGTGCGGGAATGCCAGAACTTTACGAACCGCACCAAAAATGCAAAAGTCACAATCGAAAAACGCATCATTACCACGGAAATACAGGATTACACGGCCATCGCCGATAAAATGTAAAAGGATATGTGAAATGACTAAAATGACCCAAGAAGAAAAAGACGCTCGGAAAACCGCACGTGACCTTGAAAAAGAGGTTGAGCACATTCGGTCATGTTTGGAAATGGACAAAAGGGACACTGCCACTCAAAACATACCCGACCCGACCCTCTTTTATAAAGTCGGTGAAAGGGTAAAATACGGCAACTGGGACTGGTCTGGTATTTTGGAAGTCTGTGAGGATGGTCGGTATTACAAATTATTTTCGGTGACATGGAAAACCGGCAGAAACGTCCCTGATTGCTCAGAGCACAAAATCCATTATTTGCCTTGGTATGATTTTCAACCGTATATCACCGCCAAAGAAAATGAAAATCGGGAACGTTTTGAGCAGGACGATGATATATTTTTCTCGTACAGTCAACGGGATATGTCCGGCCTGATGAGGTATTATTTTTCCAAGTATGGCATCGACCTTAAGCCGGAATACCAACGTGGCAACGTCTGGACTCTGGAGCAAAAACAATCCCTGATTGATTCGGTATTTCGCAATATTGATATCGGAAAACTTGCCATAATAAAACGCCCGTGGGGTTCGGATGGCAACAAACCGGCCACGCCGAAACTATACGAAATGTTAGACGGAAAGCAACGCCTGACCGCCTTGATTGAGTACTATACCGGCCAGTTTAAATATAGGGGTAAATACTATCACGAATTATGTTTTGGTGATAAAAATCACTTCAAACATTATACCGTATCCATTGCCGAAACTGATCCACTAACCAATGAGCAAAAGTATCGTTACTTTTTAAAATTAAATACCACTGGGACGCCGGTTGACCCTGAACATATGGCAAAGGTCACCGGATTATTGCAAAAGGAGATTGATAAAAATGGTGGATAAATGGGGATATACAGATGGCAGAATAAATGATGCCGAAGCTGAACTGGCAAAATTTCAGGCAGTATGCCCTCATTGTTCGGAGGTTTTTGAACTTAATGAGGAGGTCTTGAAAAAGTTTTTTGATGAAAGTGCCGGAGAAGATTACATTAAACTAACCTGTCCGCAATGTGGAGGGACAAAATTATTTGACATATGAAAACTTTTATTGCAGAAAATAATCTGATTAAACGCCTTGGATTCCCTGAGTGGTATTCACCGGACAATAAAACCCGCCTTGTAAAAATCGGAGACCGCTATCGGATGGACATCCGGCGAAAAAATTGGTCGACATTTCGGTCTGATTATATTGTCGGTCATCGAGAGAGGGAGTTTAAAGCCGGTCAGCATCACCGCCGTTATTAAATCTTCGTTATTTTATTTATCATTCCACTCGGTATGAAAAAATCATTGATAGGATATTTCATTGACCATTTGGTTTTCGGTGTTATATCACGCATATGGCCGGTTTCGCATTTCTGACACTTTTTTAGTGCACTATTCCTGTGGATTTTAAAAACTGGAGATAGGGTAAACTTGCAGTTTGGATATCGAGTGCAACGGTATTCGAAAGTCACGGGAGTGCCGCCTATTTTTTCTTTCGTCTTATAATCTCCCATTTATCACTTAAAACTTTACTCAGGGGAATAATCATTTCATTATCATTATCTTCAAACCGCACAATAACGTGCCGGAGGCTTATATGAGCAATATAAGCCTCCCGCCCATCAACAATAACGCCCACGTTTTTTGAAATTTCCTTGTCGAACCGGATAAAGAAATAGTTCACGAATTGATTCATGACTTTATAAAGTGCAAGCATGAAGATTCCGGTTACCACCATCTGCACAAAAAGCCACCACAACTCAGGGGCAATAGATGCCACCATTTGTTGAATTAATTGCTCGTTCATCGTAATTTATCGCCGACTTTTGATGCCGGAGCATCCCATACTCTATAACCACTGCCCTTTTCTTTTCTTAATTTGTGCATTTCCTTTTTGTTACCTTTGGCAATGACTATATTATCCGACCCAGTTAACGCATACGATTGCGAAGCAGGAATAAATTCCAAGATTTGTCTAAAAGTTTTCACGGTTTAAAGTTCCAATTCCTTTATCAATACCGATTTCATCTTTTTCAGGGATTTGCGGCCATCGAGTTCAACACCCAGTGTTTTGGCATATTCATCCAGTTCGCTCTTGTCGATGAAGTTCATAATCTGCCTTTTCAGGTCGATTTCGGCCTTTTCCGATTCATCCGGATCATTTTCGGCATCTAACGGAGGGTTTTCAGCATCTGGCGGCGTGTCAGAGGCCACAGGAGCGTCTTTTTCGCCCTCATCGCCCTCATCCACGGGATCTAATTCTTCGGCCTTTGGTTCGGCCTGGATTTTAAAATTATCCGGAAATGCCTTGGCGACTTCTTCATCAACAAAACACATCACGCCTTTTTTCAAAGCGATTTCGACCTTTTCGCCAGTTATGGGGTCATTATATCTGTATTTCGTATTCCCAAAACTATGCTTGCATTTTACTAAACTCATATTCATTCTCCTTTTTTAGTTATTTCAAATATATTTACCTTATAGTTGATTTAAACGGTTTTCATTAATTTTATCAAATTCTTCTTGAGTAAACCAGTTATCCTCATCATCAAACCATCCCATCGGAATATTTAAAGTATCACCCACACTGTTTCTCATATCGCCATTCGCCGGAGGACATTGTTTTAAATCTGCCGGGGAACCGACCCGTTCTGTTTCTTCTAAAAACTTTTTAATGGTCATCCGATTATAATAATTCGATACTGCACCGCCTTTTAAAGTCCACCACTGCCAACCATCAAATATATAAGCATACTCCGAAGGGCATGTTGCGATATTTACCATCAGTTCTGGCGGAGGGTCTTTTGGAACCGCTGAATTTATAGCAATTGTGCCGCCCAATGTCATTGCCAATATAACGAATAGGATAAGGATTAATTTTTTCATAGTTTCCTCACTTTGACTTTTCGGTCATGAATTTCGGTAAATTTTTCGACCACTTCACCGGCTATATTATAAGCTTTTTCAATTTTTTTCTGCATAGCTTTATGTTCTGAAAAGGGGTCAAATTTTGTTATTTGGCGATATACATTATCCAGAGCCTTCATTGCATCACTCAAGCCCTGAGTTATATCAAAGAAGCCCTTCGGCGGGTCTTGCTCATTTAAAATATCGGTGAATTTTTTCATTATTTGTCCCCAAATATATTTGACTCATCAAAGTCCAGTATATCATCAGCCTCTTCATTTGCTTGGTCGACTTCAGCAGGTGACTCAGAATCGTTACCGATGTTATTCATAAAATCATCAATATTGTCAACCATGCCGTTTTTATCAAATTCGAAACGCTCATGCGAATATTTGAACAGGGTTGTTGTAAGGCGAAACATCATCTGGCCTGCCCCGAATTGATAAAAGCCCTGTGGCCGGGAAACGTGATCGACTTTAAAAAATTTCTGCGAGACTGGATGGTATAATAGGTCTCCTTCAAATGGGAATTCGAAGCCAGTTGCGGTCCGGAATGTATCAACGCCGACCACCAGTATTAATTGGTCATCAATGGTAAAACCAAATTTGCCAAATAGGTCACCATTGCCTTCAAACTGCTGAAAATTCTCGATATAACAGGTAATCTGTTTATTAGTATCAAATTTATTGGTAGAGTCTTCCCCGAATATATCGTCAGGATTAACGACTTTTCTCTGCAAAAAGACAAAGTCTATGCCGTATATTTCAGCGACCTCATTGGCAAGTCCCCGGAATAATTTGTATTCGGGGTCGTCAGGGTCAACGTGATGTTTGAAAAATTGATTACCCATTAATTAACTCCGCCTATTTTATTAAACATTTTTGCAAAAGGAAACTTATTTTGTTTTTTCTCAATATCCCTGCGAATGAAATCTGCGAACTGCTTTGCATTCCATCCAGGGTCATCCTCTTTATAATTAAATTTACGCCATACCTTTTCCGGCACGGTCTCATAATAATAAAAGTTTTTCGTCCGGCCCATAGTCGGGTCAATGACCTTTTTGCCATCTACCAAAAAAGCATGAATTGTTGTATGATGGCCGGTTGAGAATTGTAAAAGTTGCTCCTTTTCGGGGTCTTGCCTGACCGCCTGCTTCATCTCGCTATATCCCCGTGGGTCAAATGATATGCCATAAGCCAATTTTACCTTTGGAAATCGGTCACCGAAGCGATGCATAAAGTCGAGAGAATTATAAAAGCATCCATGAACTTGACATCTGGTTTGACCTTTGAGTTCCTTTGGAACCGTTTTTGAGCCCTTTATAATCTGCCCACGTTTATCGGCCCATTGTAAAAATCCGATTGCATAGTGGTCTCGATCAAAAGTAACCGCAACATACTCGGTATCAACGCCTTCGTCGGGATGTTTTCGCTTCCACATCCGGCCTAAATCTTGCAAATGTTTAAGGACGTTATCCAATAAATCCGTGGTAATGGATTCGTTCAATATTTGGTAAAAGGTCTTCAAATTATTTATTTTCGCACCTTTACAAATAGTTTATTTTTCTGGATGGATATACCATCAAGTCGGTTTATTACAAGCACCCGCAAGTCTTCCGGGGTCAACATTTTTACTTTAAATATCCAACTCTCCCCATCTTCGGCGACCTCCACTTTTTTGCGACCCTTTTTCTCGACCCAAGAGGCGAGATGGCCTGGCAGGTCAAAAAATTTATCGGTTGCAAACGGAGTCGCTATTGATTTTTCAGCATATAAAGTTTTCATATTCTTGTTATCCCTGCACCGACACTCCACCCCTTTTTTTCAATTTCTTTTCTGGCATCAGATTCCGATTTAATATTAGTTAGAAGTTCTTTTCCGGTTTTCTTATCAATAACAGTAAAAATTGCTGCTGAGCCTTGACCGGATAATTCAATTCTAACTTTTTTTTCCGTTAAAATTTCTTTAAAAGTTTTCATGGAGTTCCGTCTCCGTTTCCATCAGCAACGCTCATAAATTTACGTTTATTCCGGACCGACATTGCACCCAAGGTTTTCCGAATATCATCGTCCTTTAAATGACCAAGGGATAAGCCCATCTTCCGACAATGTTGGAGCATACCTTTGCGGCCCATATGCATGGTGCACTGGTCAAATTGTTTTAACATGGACGTGCGAGTGCTAAATTTCTCAGAATCTCGGCGGGACATGCCCAATGGTGGGGTATAATCGCCAACACCAACGCCTGCGGTTGTCACCTCATTTAAGGCATCGACAGTCAAGCGTTCTTTGACGACTTTTTTGATTGCGGACAATACCCGTGCGATTTGCTTGGGACTCATATTTAGCATGGTCAATGCCGTGTTAATATTATCCCATGTATATTCGACTTTGGCCTCAATTAATTCAGTTTCATCTCGGCCATCATCCAACCCGCCGCCGTCTAAAATCTCTCGATAACTTTGCATTTTAATTCCTTAAATTTCAACTGGTTTACCAGTTTTGACATTGAAGCTTGCATTGGACATCTGTTTCGAAAATCCTTCAAAGGTATCTTTCACCTGTTTGGATTTAATTGCAACATCAAATGCCTTTTTCTTTTCCTTATCGGACATTTTAGACCAATGCTTGACATCCTTTAATTTTGCTTCATTTAAAATTTGTTTAAAACTTTTCATTTTGAGATTCTCTCCCTTTATTAAAATCCGGGTTCCTTGTTTTTCCCATTTGATTCCAGGCACTGAGTTTAAAAACCTTTTTGCTCCCGCCCAATACTCCACGATTAAACGACCATCGGCTTTTTTTAATCGCTTATATAAACGCCGCCGCTGATAATCTATCTCGGTGCGAATCATGTCTTGATAATCCGCCAATTTATCTCACTCCAAGTTCCTTCAATCGTCTGAAAGCGACTTCCGCTTCATTATGAAAATTCTGGTCTTCCAAGGCATCCGCCCAAATCATGACCTTTTCGATTTTCTTCATTTTCTTGGTCCGAAGATTAATCTGAGCCGTAAATTTTGCTTCGTCCCCTTTTGACCTGTCCCAGAAATCATTAATCCGTTTTTGAGCCTTTTGCATTTCTGCATCGCGGCGGCGGTCTGTCATTTCCTGTAACCAATTATCCGGACCGGCCTCTTTGAGAAATGCATTGACTATGACGTCAGCTTTATCCAACCATTTCGCCATTGCCTTTTCATCTTTGAATTTCTTCCGCTTTTGCTTGTTGGTTTTAAGGTCGGTATATGCCACCTCAACTTCTTCAAAAAGCTTTAAACTTTTAATTGGGACTGAGGCACCGCCACCTTTATTCCAAGTGACGTCTGCAATTTCACCATCACCAGATATATTGTCAATTTTTCCGACAACGCCTTTTTTATTTTTGATGAAATCACCCTTTTTCAATTTTGCCGCCTCACTAATCCCCAAACTTCTGGCGAATTCAACGGGGTCATATTCCTTTTTAAAGGCCTGAAATTCCTTTTTTATCCAGGGGTGTTTGATTAAATTCAGGGGAGTGGGATTTTGCAGAACGGCATCCGGCAGAGAATCCGCATAGTGCCGGCCCACTTTTGAGTCCATCATATCCCGTGCGACCTCTAATTTGATCTTGAGAAACTTTGCAAGAGCCTCAACATGCGCCATAAAAGTGTCCGCAGGTTTTTTGATTTGTCGGTTTGCTAATTGACCGAATAGGCCCCATGCCTTATTTCTCGTTCCCAGTTTGGCCTCATTTAAAATTTGATTGAATTTTTTCATTTAAATTTTTCCTTTTTTTAACCTTAAGCAATCGATGCATAATTTACCGGTTCGTGATACAGTCTTCTTTTTACAGACAGGACATTTTGGTAAATTATCTCCAAATAATTCTCTCTCGGCATCTCCAGAACCTTTTGATGGTCCTAATCCTCTCCGTTTTAATATTTCAATAAATGTTTTCATTATGCAAAAACTGGGTCCGGAGGAAGGCTATATTTTTCTTCCAATTCCAGTATTAATCGTTCTCGTTCGGCTTCGCCCTGTGCCGCAATATCAGCCGCATTGATTTCAACGCCGCCTGGCAGTTGAGCCCCTGAATATTTACCTAAATTGACTCCCCATTGAATCCGTGCCAAAGCCACAGCATAATTTTTAAGCCATAAAGAATCAAGGACAAGACCGGTGTCATTAGTATCGACTGCGGCCTGTGCCACCTTTAAAACGCGGATACCATTTGATTCTGGTGCTTCGGGGAATGATATTTTTTTGGAGATTTGGTTAAACTCGAAAAGTATCCAAACTTTAAATTGGTCTTCGATTAATGCAAGCCTCTGCCGATATACCTCAACCGATACAACATCTTGATAACCACAAGGCACATTCATTACATTTTGCCTATTAATTAAAATCGGTTCATCGCCAAAAAAAGAAAGAGGATGAACTCTCGCCTTCAATATTAAGGACCTCCAATACATCTTGAACGGATTCCGGTAAAGTATATTCTTTGACCCCGGCCTGAACCTCCAGTTCAACATATCCAATCTCGCAGGCATCATAGTGGGATTCAATAAAGGTTTTTAATGCCTCATCGATTGCATCTTCGAGCTGAGTTTCATCGACCTCAACGTTAATAACCGGATGTCCCAGTTTACGGTAGATATATTGTTTTAATTCAGGAATTTTAATCGTGCCCATTTTTGAATTATCCCTTTTATTTTATAGGCTGTCCATTAACGAAATCTTTACCAGTTTCTTTTCGATATTTGGCCTGATCGCTTTTAAGTTCATTCATCATTTTTTGAATCTTTTGTTGTAATTTTATGAAAGCTTTATCAGTGATTTCGTTTATTCCTGGCACATCTTTCCAATAGTCCATTTTTTGCTCCTTATTTTTTAAAGACAGACTTCATACCTTTGTCAATAAATTTAATGGATGTCCCTAAAGTTTTCCTTGACCTTTTAGCAGATGACGGATTTTTACGCAGAATCTGTATTTTAAGGTCATTGAGTGCACCTAATGCACTATTTAAATCACCAATTAAATTCTGAAAATCGGCGATAGCTCTGCGTTCTTCAGTTTCATCAATTCCAGGTACATCTTTCCAATAGTCCATTTTTTAACCTTTTTTGATTTCTGTTGCAATATTTCGAGCCGCATCAATATCCATTGACCCGGAAAATAAATCGATATATTGCTTCATTGCTTTGGTGATGAGTTTGGCATCCTTTGAACTTATTGATACCTGACCCAATGAGCCCGTTAATTTAACGAAAAACTTTTTGATGGTATTTTTATCGGCCTGCGCCACGCCATCCTGAGTGAGCATATCCTGAACCGCTTTACCTAAACCGGTCACTTCATTTTTTGAGCCGATGCCGCCCAAACCAATCAGGATATTTGCCTCTGCTAAAATCTGTTTGAAAGTTTTCATGGTCTCCTTTTAAAGCATAAGTAAAACTATTCCGGCCATCATCAAGACCTGAACAATTTTATTTTCAGCGTTATCCCATTTATGCTCATATCGTTCCTGCCGGTATGCATTCTCAGACATAGCATATAATTCAATATATTGCAAGATAATTTGCTCCCGCAATGCAACCAATTCCTTCAGGGCATTTATCTCCGATATATAAACGTTGACCAAATCTTCGTGGTCGGTCAAAAGTTCCCGCTGAGTATTATATGAGGCCGACAACGCCATAATCTTTTTAAATTCATCGCGGGTAAATGCTAAGAATTTGGTCTCCCCCGGATTGTCCGCTGTGACCGGTTTAAAGTCTTTATCCAACGCCACATAATTTGGTTTATCCGGTTTTTGCAATGCCGAAAGGTCGAGAACGTATTTTTCCGTTTGCTCAAATTCTACCTTTGGTGGCACATAAGGTTTATATTGCGATGGTGCGCATCCGTAAACCAACGAAAATATCATCATTAAACAAAATGTCCATCTCAACCATTTTATAATAAATTTACGCATAAGTCAATCTCCTTGCACCAAATCCTTAAAAGTTTTTGATTTTTTTCAAAGAGGCAATTGCGACCTTTATAGCCTTTTGATTTGGTTTTGAATCAGGATTTGAATCTGTATGAAATTTAATCATTTCCTGTGATGCTCCGTCCAATGTTTTGATTATTTCATCGATATCAAATTTTTTACCAATTGCCTCAGTTTTTAGTCCGTCAAGGACTTCCCCTTTATAACGCATTGTTTTACCATTCCTTATCGAAATCTGTGGCCAAGTCGGTGAGGGCTTTATCCGATTTTACAATGGCATCAATCCGTGCCTGTGATGCCTCAACTTCGGCCTTGATTTTTGTTTTTGTATCATTTGCCGCCTTGTCAAGATTATTTATCCGGACCACGACCTCTGAGGACTTTGAACTCAGCTCTTTAACTTTGGTCTCTCCGGCGATTTGTTTTTCCTTATGCTTTTTCTCTTTACCAAAATTTTTGAACATATCTTTAATCGGCCCCAAGAAAAAGTACCCGGCCCCAATACCCAAAACTGGGATGAGCCCCATCAATATTGTCATCGGTGATAATTCCATCTCACTCTCCTTATTTTCCCGAATGTATATTCGGTCTCCCGAGGTCCTTTTGCAATTTTTTGACCATCGTTATCAATCGACCCGACATCTTTTTCACTGATTCGAGAGATTTTATGGCATTTTCATAATTGCCCTGATTGGTCTGCTCCGAAGCCCATTTCAATGAATCCGCCCATATTTTTATCTCTTGTGCAACGCCGGATGGCCCAACAGGTTCTTTTTCCGTTAGTCCGTCAAGGACTTCCCCTTTATAACGCATTTTTGCTCCTTAAATTTTGATTAAATTTATCTCAATTTTTGAATCTGGATCGGAACTTGCAAGTGCCTTCAGCTTTTTCACTTTAAAAATCTCCCGCACCGCAACGATTACAGATGCCAGTGAGACGTTAAAAGTGCACCATGCGATAAAAACATCGCCGACCACGATCATTTGACTAACAATCACACTCATTTCTGCAGGTGTGATTCCCATCGCTGTTAAACTTATTTTAACATAATATAGGCTATATCCCAAGAATATGCCCATAAAAACCGTGGATACAACGAAAGGCAGTAAAAACATCCACATCTTGGCGGATGCCATATTCTCCAGGCATTTGACAAAAAAGCCTTTTATATAATCCGAAAACGGTGTCATTTCAGTCTCCTTTATTTTTCTTATTTTGCCTTCACCTTCACTGTAAAACTTAAAATAGGAGATTTAACTTCTGCTCCGCCGGAAATATCAAACACTTTTCCGGCCTGTGGTTCAATAGCTTGAACCAAAGCATCTCTAACTATTTTTTCAGCAGCTTTTTGTGGATTAAGTGCCTTTGCCTCTTTGAGGTCTTTTAAAACTTCCCCTTTATAACGCATTTTTGCTCCTTACAAATATTTTTTGATAATGGATTTGGCCTCACCTATATCCATCATATTATTCATGAAATTTGTGCGCTCGGCCTTGACCAATTTTGATATTTTACCCACTGGATTATGAGTTTCTTTGGCCAGATGGAGTATCAATTCAGCATCCGATGCGGCCTCATTATTGGTCAATTGGTCGGCGATAAAATTGAGTGCCTTATCGGTTTTCTTCTCGGTCAGCTCGGCGATTTTGATTTTTGCCCGTTTGAGAATATCTTCGGCGGCGAGCAGTTCATCCTGAGTTTTGAAGATATAAAAGTTTGTCCCGTCAGTTTTAAACTTTAAATTTGGGTCGTCTTTTAACGCTTCCAACGCTTTTCGAGCATCGCGGACGTCCACTTCAATGGTGAATTTTTTTGCTTCTCGTAAAATTTGTCTAAAATTTTTCATGCTGTCCTTTATAAAATATCAATGTCCAACCAAAATGTGGCCCAATGTCTCCCGTTCGCTGAGCCGGAACCATAGATATACAACGCCGATTTATGGATTCCATTTACTAATTTTTCGACATAAGGTGAATTGGACAGGGTATATCCAACTTGAAATTTGAATACACCTATCTCGTCTGGAGTTTGAATCCATTTAAGCGGGAATTCGGTTGGCACTTCATCGGATACCGTGATATCAAGACAAAGAATAACCAAGTCCACCTTGGTAATCGGGTTAAGCGGAGTTAAAACTCCGTCAACCCGAAATTCCAAAGTATTTATATTATCACGTCCAACATAGATGTTTTCTGTTAATCTCGTCATTTTGGATTGATACCTTCCCTTAAAAGTTTAGGTATTAATCCATCGTTACGATATAATCACCACTCGGTATCTTCACAGGGTCGCCGGTTTTCGGTGCCTGATTCGGAGTTGCCGTGGCGTAAATTAACAGGTTGCCCACGGTCGCGGCGTCAAGCAGAGCAGAGTAAGTTACCGTGGCCCAATCAGTTGACGGGGTCGGAAATGATATATCTGCGCCATTGTCGGCCTGACCGCCTGATGCGGCGTTCCATGTCGCGAAATTGACTCGTGCATAATTGCCGCCCGGTTCCGTGATAGTCGAGCCGGTATCGGTATCGCCGATGGTGGCTGTGGCCATTGCAACGTGAATGTCCGGCTGTGAGAAGGCCTGATCTCTGAAGGCAAAATCCAAAAGTGCCAAGGCCAGATAATTCGATGCCCCACCTGTATTGACGGAAATGACCGTCTCCAAATCGGGGACAAACGGGACATTGCCAACTTCGGTGATAATCGAGTTGTCAAACGTGCCATATCCGATCATATTTCCGGCACCGGTTGAAGCGGTATTTATACCAAAATGGGTCACGGTTCCCCAAGGTGCTGTGATAACCTGCGGGAATGTAACCTGACCGTTTTGGATTACCTGTCTGGTTGCGGCGGCAGAAAATGCGATGGCTGTTCTGGCATACCCGTTACCGGATATTTCATTTGCAACAGAGCCGGTTTCACCGGGATCTACCGTATGCAGGGACATGTATAATGTCGCGACCGGACTGTATGGACTATTCTCAAGAATGTGGTCCAATAATGCATCTTCCAATAAATTTGTAATGCTTCCCATGTTTTTTCTCCTTTTTAATTAATTCCTATCAACGTGGTCGTTTGCTTTGGAGTCAGCGACTTAATCGTTGAAGGAAATAAGTCGTCTAAACTCATATTCAAAATATTCAAGCTGTTTACGTTTATAATTATATTTACCGTTGAGGCAAAGTTTCTGAGCACCGGAAGTCGAGTTAATTTGAGGTCCGGATTCGTTGTTCTCCATAAAATCCCAATATCGGAATTATTGGAGGTAACCGTGCTTGCAAACAGCCTCTCAGTGTTTATCTGAGCCAACATTTCAAAGACAATAAGCGGATGGCTTTGAAATAAGTTGGTCTTGAACATATTTACCGGACTGGCCGGAATTTCCCACTCAATTAATGAGGCTGAAGTGAAATTATATATTTGACTTAACAACGATTCCGTGCTAAATACGATGTCAGATTGCACGGTAAATTGCCGTTCCTGGCGAATTATACCCGCAAGGATATCAAATACCACATCGCTCTGCACCTTAAAAAGTCTCTCTAAATGAATCCGAGACTCAGTATCAAAAACAATATTTGATTGAGAAGTAAAAGTCCTATCGGTTGTTATATTCGAAGTGGTATCAAAAACCACATCGGCCTGCGATGCGAATTCTCGCTCGGCTTCGGCATCGGAGGTGGTTGTAAAAACGATATTTGCGGTTGAAGCAAACTCACGTTCCCCGCTGATATGGGAAGTTGAATCAAATACGATGGCCGGACTGGATGCAAACTGTCGCTCAGTATTGGCATCAGGGTCGGTAATATCCCAAATAATGTCTGCCTGTGATGCGAATTCTCGCTCAGTATCGGCATCTGACTGGATATCAAAGACAATGTCCGCCTGCGATACAAACCGGTTTTCTTTACTAATTTCAGGGTCAGAGATATCAAAAACAATATCGGCCTGCGATGCAAATTCTCTGGTTGCACCGATTATTGTGGATTCAGTATCAAAGACAATGTCCGCCTGCGATGTAAAATTCCGCGCAGTTTCGGTTGTCCATGATGGATTATTTATATCCCATACGATATCTGGCCGGACAATAAACTCGGTATTTGTCCGCATTAAAGACCGCATTGTAAAAGCTATTCCCGGATGGCAGGAGAATAAATGAGCATGGTCAATTAATGGGTCGCTTGTTACAAACTGAATATCGGCCTGTGATGCAAATTGTCGCTCGACTTCGATGACTGGATCGGTAATATCCCAAATAATCGAAGGCTGAATCAGGAAAGTATTTTGAACCTGATGTCCAATATCATTGATATTCCATACCACATTCGCCTGCGATATAAAGTGTCGCTCGGTAAAAATAGCCGGATTATTTGTTACAAAATCAATACTCGGCGATGATGTAAAGAAATATCCCCGTTTAATATCAGATTGAGTTGCAAATACAATATCGGCCTGCGATGCAAACTGTCGTTCTTGATGAATTTCAGGTTTGCTTGGGGCAGCAAATGTAAACGTTATCTGTGCCCAAAACGTTGTTCCAAAATTTATCTCAAGCTGAGCATGGGATATTAAATCGAAAACAATATCGGCCTGTGATGCAAATTGTCGCTCAGCATTGGCATCAGATACAATGTCAGTTTGAATATTTAGACTGGATGCAAATTGTCGTTGTGCATTGGCATCCGAAGCCGTATCAAAGACGATATCCGCCTGCGATGTAAAAAATCGTTGTTGATGAATTTCGGGGTCTGATATGTCAAAAACAATATCAGCCTGCGATGCAAACTGATGTGTATGAGAAATATTAGATGATGTGGCGAAAACTATATCGGCCTGCGATGCGAATTCTCTGGTCGCATGAATTTCGGGGTCGGATATGTCAAAAACAATGTCCGCCTGCGATATAAAATACCGTTCTGTATTAGCATCCGAAACCGTGGAGAATACGATATCCGCCTGCGATGTGAATTCTCTTGTTACAAACATTTCCGGCGTATTGGTTACAAATACAATATCGCCCTGAGATATAAAATGTCGTTCGGTCTCTGCATCGGATTGGATATCAAAGACGATATCCGCCTGCGATGCGAATTCTCGCTCTGCATCTATATCAGATGCCGTGGCAAATATGATATCCGCCTGTGATGCGAATTCTCGCTCAGTATCGGCATCTGACTGGATATCAAAGACAATATCCGCCTGCGATGCAAATTGCCGTTCTGCATTGGCATCCGAAGCCGTGGCGAAAACAATGTCCGCCTGCGATGTGAATAATTTACTCGCATGAATTTCGGGGTCTGATATGTCAAAAACAATATCAGCCTGCGATGTGAACAGATTTTCCGCATGAATTTCGGGGTCAGATGTGTCAAATACGATATTGGCCTGCGATGTGAACAGATTTTCCACATCAATTTCAGGATCAGATGTGTCAAAGATGATATCGGCCTGTGATGCGAATTCTCGCTCGGCCTCTGCGTCAGATTGGATATCAAAAACAATATCGGCCTGGATAAAGAAATTGCTCAATTCTTGCATTCGGGATTTGGTATCAAAAACAATATCGGCCTGTGAGTCTATTTCTCGCTCAGCTTGGGCATCCGAAGCCGTATCAAAGACGATATCCGCCTGTGATGCGAATTCCCGTTGTGTATTGGCATCGGATTGGATATCAAAGACAATATCGGCCTGCGATACAAATATGGCTTCATTTATAATATCGGATGTTATACCAAAAACCACATCGGCCTGTGATGCGAATTCTCGCTCGGCCTCTGCGTCAGATTGGATATCAAAAACAATACTTGGTTGAATCAAAAATTGGTTCGTTTTCTTAATATCAGACTGAGTATCAAAGACGATATCCGCCTGCGATGCGAATTGTCGTTCTGCCTTTGCATCAGATTGGATATCAAAAACAATGTCCGCCTGCGATGCGAATTCTCTGGTCGCATTTATATCGGATGATATGGCGAAGACCACATTTGCGGTAGAGGCAAACTCTCGCTCGGCATTGGCATCCGAAGCCGTGGCGAAAACAATGTCCGCCTGCGATGCGAATTCTTTAGTCGCATGAATTACAGGATCAGATGTATCAAAAACCACATTTGCAGCCGAATGAAAATGTCCGGCATCTAATTTTAAGTAATCCACGCAGAATTCATGATTTATATTTCCCGGCGATGTATGGTATATTTGAAGTCTTACAATCCGATTTTCAACATAATTCTGTAAATTTCCGCCACCATCGATGATAAAAGTAACCACATCGGAGAGTCCAGAAAATTCAGGAAAGTCAGTTGCATCGCCGGTCACATTATCCCATTGTGATAAATTAAAATTCCATATTCGTAATTTTATATTGTGGCCATTTGACCCAGTGTATTCATATCGGGCATAAAGCGATAAAATTGCGCCTGCTTGGTCATATTGAAGCGGAACCAATCCAAATTCAAATTCGATGTCAAAGCCTGGTGTGCCGGATACCTCATCAAGGCATAATTCCCCTGATAATTCAGTCCATGTATCTTCGACATCTCCAGAAACATATGTGCCGGTATTTATGGTATAACTATCGGCCAGTTTCCAATTATCGGCATCAAGGTCTGATACCGTATCAAAAACCACGTCCGCCTGCGATGCAAATTGTCGTTGTGCATTGGCATCCGAAGCCGTATCAAAGACGATATCCGCCTGCGATGCGAATTCTCGCTCGGTATCAGCATCTGAAGCCGTATCAAAAACCACGTCCGCCTGCGATGCAAATTGTCGTTGTGCATTGGCATCAGATTGGATATCAAAAACCACGTCCGCCTGCGATGCGAATTCCCGTTCGGTCCGGATATCAGATTGTGTATCAAATACCACATTTGCGGTTGATGCGAATTCCCGTTCGGTCCGGATATCAGATTGTGTATCAAAGACGATGTTTGCAGTCGATGTGAACTCTTTTGATACCTCTAAATCCGAAATTATTGTGAAAACAATATCTGCAGTTGTCGTAAATTCCCGTGCTGTAAAGATGCCGGATGAAAAATCAAATACCACATTTGCGGTCACGTCAAAATCGGATATTACTTGGATATCAGTTGCAATTGCAAAGACAATATCGGCCTGTGATGTATAGAATTTATTCGCATGGAATTCGGGATCAGTTATTGCAAAAACAATATCGGCCTGAGATGCGAGTTCTCTCTCATTAAAAATATCCGAAATCGTGGCGAAAATGATGTCTGCCTGCGATGCGAATTCCCTTTCAGTCCGGATGTCCGATTGTATATCAAAGACGATATCCGCCTGCGATGCAAACTCTCGGGGTGTATTTATATCGGATGCTGTGGCGAAAACCACATTTGCGGTTGAGGTGAATTGCCGTTCTGCATTGGCATCTGAAGATGTATCAAAAACCACATTTGCGGTAGAGGCAAACTCTCGCTCTGTATCGATATCCGAAGCCGTATCAAAGACGATATCCGCCTGCGATGTGAATAATTTACTCGCATGAATTTCAGGTGTATTGGTGCTGAAAACTATATCAGCCTGCGATGTGAACAGATTTTCCACATCAATTTCAGGCGTATTGGTTACAAATTCAATATCGGCCTGTGAAGCAAAATCTTTTTGCGCATGGATTTCAGGCGTATTGGTTACAAATTCAATATCGGCCTGTGAAGCAAAATCCCGGTCAACCTGTGATTCACCTAAATCAAAAGCCAAAATTCCTGTGATTATAGTTGTTATCACACCATTAAAAGTTACCGAATCGCTACGAACACCTGTGGTCGTGTCAACAATGAAACCAGATCCCAATCGCATTTCATTATTATTGTCATTATCTGATAAAATATCATTTTCAGCAGTTGCCCATTCAGAAGTCGTGGGAAAATCATCGGATGAATATTTATATCCAACACTAGGGATTATTAAAAATTGATCGCCACTAATTGATGGTGTATTTCCTGTGGGATTTGGTGAATCAGGTTGATATTCGGAGTCTGAACCATATTCTAAAAATGTAAATTCTGTTTCACCTGCTTCCAATGAAAATTCTTGGAAAGCTAAAACTTTATCTGATGTATCTCCATTATCAAGTGAAAGGCTTGTGCCTTCACTTGCTTCGGCTATTTTATACCAGACCGCAAGGGTATATCTTTCGGAGGGATTTCCTATAACGTGATCTATTCCAAAAACCTTTGTCCATCCTGTGATTCCAGAAAGAACAAAATCTGCATGGGGTGTTCCATTTCTTTCAGACCCCCATGCTATTAATAAATTCCCTTCCGTGGGTTCAGTTATAGTAATCGGAGCAGGATCAGCCGAAGGATCAGAAAATACGTATTGTTCCCGAATTGCCATTTTACTTTAAAATTTCCTTGATAGAAATGAAAACTAAGGTATTAATATTTGATGCACCACATTACATAAATATTTTTAGGACGAGTTTCGCTTCCGCCTGTCGCATTTGTTGAAAAGAATTGGGTTGCCTTATCACCTGGCCCAACCACTCCCCCGCCTGTATATTGAAGCCAGTGAACTGGTGGTGAATGCACATGAGATTTAAATTCATCGTTCTGAGTTGAACCAACATTATCGCCGCCAATTCGAGAAAGGCGGTCAGGGTCATTGGCTGAGCCATTTGCTCGGCCTCTCATAAATCGGCCACGATAATCCGGCAGAGCAAATGTTGCTCCGCCATCGCCATAAAATGTTCCAAGTGAAAGTGGATATCCTGAAAATAATGCTGAATAAGTTGTTTTGCTAACAAATCCGCCTTCACATGCCAAAGTTCCAACCGGAGGAGTATTTGAGTTGACGATTGGAAATACAAAGCCCGGTGGCATAAAAAGTTGGGTCGTATCGATAATTTCATATGTCCCCAATACCATGAATTCGACAACATCAGCATTATCCAGAGACGCACCAAAGGTAACTCGGAGTAAATCCGTCTCTTCATATTGTAATGCAACCGAAGGGGTTGCAACTTTTTCTGCTTTTTGTCCATTGATGAAAACCATCAAAGTATCGGAATCGATCACGTATGGTTTTGTCAGTGTAAATATGGTATTTCCGGTGATTCCATTTATTCCCAATTGTTTCTCGTAATGCTGAACATTGGAGAAAAACCCAAGTCCGTCAGAGGGAACGTCCTCTTTTTGGATAAAATTTGGGCCGGTTTGTGTAATTAATGTTTTAGGCATATTCGCTCCTTAATATTTAATGCACCACATAACGTTGAAATTTTTCCCACGGGTTTCATTGCCACCTGCGGGTAATGATTGAATCGCCGCTGATGCTTTGACTTCATTATCACCGTCACCGGCTTCAGTATCATCATCAGCGTCACTGATTCCATGCGTATGAGATGCAAACATGTCATTCTGCATTGAGCCGACATTATCACCGGTTGGGACAAAATTATCCGCATAACGACTGCCTGCATCCGGGTCTCGGCCAGAGCCATGTGACCATCCACGTGGAACTCTACCTCTAAAATCAGGAAGATAAAACGTCCCGCCGCCGGCCCCATATTGTGCACCTAATGATAATGGATGGCCAGTGTATAAATTGGCATATGTGGTTTGAGCTAATAAAGCTCCATTGCATTCCAAAGCACCTGCGGGAACTGCATTGCTATTTATGACCGGAAATACAAAACCAACCGGAAAATTTGTGATTGATAGATTTCCCATTTTTACCTTACTCCTTATTCGAGACTGTTATCGATGATGAATTGGTCACCTTCGGCAACGAGTGCATTCCTGGCTTCGATAAAAATATCCCATTCGGGACAATCCCCATCACCGGCCACGATTTTCAAGGTCTTGGCTTTATGTTCGCCAGATGCCACAATTTGGTCTGAAGTGATTTGGTCAACGTTCGCTTTTGAAAGTATGGGTCCCTTATCGTAATAAACCAGTCCGCCCTCTTCCCATTCTGAGCCAGTCCAGTGCGGAACCTTCAGGGAATTGTCATCGGGAGGTGCTTCCGTGGTGCAATTTCCGGGGACAGATTCATCAAGCTCCATAATTTCGAGTGAGACTCCATCTTCATCCCAATATTCGGTTCCACGATGGTCGGAGACCACACTCCAATTTTCATCCTCACCGAAAACTGCCTTTTCATTTTCATCGGCTGTTGGCGGTTCATCAAATGTCGCATTTGCAGGAAGTAAATATACATCTTCACCCTGCACTTCGGTTTCCAATGGGTCTAAATTAGCATCATTTGAATTCAAATATTCCCTTGTTTCTAAATCATAATTATAAATTTCCATTTGTGTTTCTCCTTAAAAATTTATTGATATCTTATACACCACATAACGTTAAAGTTTTTCATGCGAGTTTCATTTCCACTTGCTGCAACTGTGCTCGTATAATGTTGATAAGCATTATTTGCAGGAGCAAGTGCATAATTTCCTGTTGTTGGAGGCCCACCAACAAAAATATTCCCATATGCATCAATAACCCCAAAACCCGGCCCAGTGGTTTTAACTCCTTCTAAATGATTATGTGCAGGAAGTTTTCCCGCATCATTCTGCATCGAACCAACATTATCACCAGTTATTCCACCTGCTTGGTCTGCAAATCGAGTCGCCGCATCGGGGTCTCTGCCAGTTCCATGATTCCATCCTCTCGGAACTCGTCCTCTTAAATCTGGCAAATAAAAACTCCCACCTGAAATGCCATATAACCCGCCAATTGACAAATTAAAACCTGAAAATAAATCTGCATAAGTGGCTTGACTTATCAAAGCACCATTACATTCTAAATAATTGGTCGGAACAATATTGCTATTTAAAACCGGAATAATCATCCCAATTTTATCATCTTCCGATACATGTTTCTCTGGTTCATCATTTGTTATGGCTGAGTGCAAAATTGTGGCTATATTATTCCAGAGATTTACATTAGCATTATATAAAATTCCGTAACTCCGGACCTCTCCAGTTCCGCCGCCTGTCACTCGTAATCTTAAATCGGTGCCTGTAAAGGTAAAATTATGCACCGCATTATTTATGGCCACTTCCCAGTTTGCTCCGCCATTGGCTGTCAATAAAATTACCGTTGACCCTGAGTCATCAATATCAACGCTAACAAAGGCCCGATCGACAGTTATTGCCAAAGTTGGGTCATATAAATCAAGCGTCTCAAAAAATTGTCCGGCAGTAAAAGTAAATAAATTATCTCCAAAATCATGGGACATTGTATGTCCGGGGTCAATCAATAAACTCACATCAAAAAGGTTGTCCCATGTGCCATTTAAAAACCAGGAGTCATCCAAAAGCATCCGGTATGTATCCTGTTCATGGTCAAATGCGCCTGCACCTGCGCCACCAACGCCCGAATTCAAGGACATTACGCTTGACCATAGCCATTTTCCAACGGCCACTGACGATGAGGATACTGTCATCTGACCGGCGACTGTATTGGATAAAAATAAAATATCCCCTTGGGCCGGCACCCCGGTAACAACTGGATTTTCTAAAAACCCTCCGGCGATTACTTTGCCATTTGTGACGTCTGCCACTCCGACAAATGTCGCCTTTTCCGTTCCGTCTGCGATGGCCTTTTCATATTGTGCATTCCCTTCATGCCAATATACAAGGTTTCCATCCGCCACACTTCCTTCAAAAACCGCCGTGACGTCAATATTTTGACCGGCATAAACGTGGTTGGACTCAGTAATAAAAATCCCATTCTCTTCCAAAACATCAAATATTTTGCGCGTCCGATTCGTCAATTGCTGACGAGATAAATTTGATATTCCGGTCGGGCCACCTAAAACTGGGTCAGTCGTTTCCAATTCATAAATATTTGGTTCCCATATTGAAAACTCATTAATTGTCGCCATTATTTTCTCCTAAATTACGGTAATTCTATGGTCGAGTCCGTTATATGAACAATATTCGGATATACTGCAAAATCGTTTGATTTACATTCAAAAATCCATATCGTCCAGTCCCCTTCGATGATAATATCTGAATCCTTGGGGATGGCCGGTAACCTTATCTTCCTTGCAAAAAGTTGTTCATCCTCAGAAAATAGCCCAAACTCAGCGATTTGCAATCCATTCGCTTCGCCGGTATCGATTGCAATATTAAATTGGACAATATTGTCCGCCAGAAAATTGTAAGAATCAATCGGCTTTAAAAATTGGTTTAAAAGAGGGCCGACATCTGATTCATCGGGAGCAGTTCCATTTTCTCCGACAGCAATTTTTGTGATTTTATGATTGCCTGGTTCACCTGCCAATAAAAAGGTGATTAGTTGTTTACCGGATAAAGTTATCAGATTGTGGTCATTAAATTTATCGATGCGGATTTTCCGGCCTTCGACCAATTTATAAACCACTAATCTCAATCTTCCGCGCATGGATGCCTCATCTTTTACTTTCATTACTATTTACCTTTTAAGTTTTTATAATATCCGATGTAATCTCGATATCGATATCACCCTGCTGATTAAAATAATTCGGTGTCGGTGAGCCTTGAGGAGCTTCATCGCATATAAAATCTTCGACCACAAACTCCCCGGCATATAAAAGTGCTTCGGGGATGCCGTCTATCATTTGAATCCCGTCATAATTATATTTCCCATTATAAAAAATACGATAATGGGTCGTTAATTCAAGACATTCATATCCCCGCAAATAATCGTTATAATGCACCTCATACAAAAATAATTGCAAAAAGCCTGCCGGATGCACCTCTTTGATAAGCTCTTTTAAATTGGTCAAATCTGTTTCATTGATTTTAAAAATATATGTAAATGGTCTGGTCGGGTCATTATTTAATAGCCACCATTCCGGCTTTTCCAATAATTCAACCACTAAATCGTTAATATTTATATCGCCGCCTGCCGTGGGAATCGAAAAATCTGTGAAAGAATTAAAGAAAAATCCAAACGAAGTCCCAGTGGATTTCAAATTATGAATCAATTTCGATAGGGCTATAAACAACCGTTTATTGTCGTCATTTAACCCAAATTTATTCAGGTCTATAACATCTTTGAAATATAGGTTTAAAAAATCATCCAAAAGATTGGAAAACATTTCATTGACATCAGTATTATTAGTAAAATTTATCGCTGAAAATAAAGGGTTTTCATCCAAATATTTCAGATAAACCAATATTAGATCCCGCCACTTTGGATGCTGAGTTTTGAGAAATGGCAAAACAAGCGCATCAATAAGATATTGGATTTTTTTATACTGGTTAATCAAAACCGGCATTACTGAGTCTCCTCATACACCTCTGCATTTAATATAATTGGGTCAAATAACATAAATGATTCTCGATTCAATTCCACTGTCCGGTTATCAGTATATTCAAAATTTAAATCATAAGTGCTTCCTGCGGGGAGGCCGAATGAAACCGTATCATCCTGATTGATAATTAAAAATCCGCCCGTCTGATTTGCACTGAGAGGAGTTGGCGGAGGTGCATAGATAATTGTCCCGACCTGATTTCCGTTCCACCACAATCCGCCGACACCATCATCGGTCAATAAAAAGCCGTTTACCAAACCGGAAACTGAGCCCGGAATAACCTCATTCCAAAGCCTGACGGCCACATATCCGATATCTTTGACCGTGACGTGAGTTGTATAAGTAATTGAAGTTTCAATGACTTCATCGATTGAATCGACAAACTGAATCAAGTTGGAGAGATGGAACGTTTTGTTAAATCCCTCTAAATTATCATTGAGCCACGTATCAATCTGCTCGGCGATGGCAACAGTGTCAAGATTTAAAACTGATTCATGCTTGATATTCACTGTGGGCAAAATATGCACAATCTGCGGTTGCAGAAATCTGTAGAATATCGCCACAATCTTGGTAATATTTAAAAAGTCAATTAGGTCATCAATTTCCGTCTGGTCGAGATAATCAAAATCATCTTTTAACGCCGTGCAATAAACATGCCCAACATCGATAAACGGGAATTCTTTTGTCGGCCAGAACTCAACAAGCCTTTTGTAAAATGTCGCCGGAAAGGTTGGAGGTGTAACTGCGACCTCTTCAACGAATTCCAACTCACCGCCCCATAAAAATGCATCGAAAAAGGTATCAAACTGCGAATATTTTTTGACCAAAATATTTTGGTCATCTGCCGTCACTGCCCTGTTTTGAGTCGTATAAAATAACGGTGCATTCACACGAATGGCATCCATCGACTCCTCATCGACTCCATTTTCCAAAACACCCAGTCGGGTCACCGTCAATTCATCGAAAAACGTAACGGATGAATCAATGATTATTATTGCCGCATTTCCATTCACTGCGGCCCCTTGAGTTTTAACATAAATAATCCGGACTCGTTCGTTGACCAATGGTATCTGGAATCTTTGCCCGTCATCAAATTTGATTTTCAACTCTTCAAAATGCTGAATATAATATCCAGGGTCGTTGATTTCAAAGGTCTCGACATTGACATTTATCCAAGGGTCAGTGGATATAACAAATCCGCCAAAGCCGTCCGGTGCATCGACAAAAACATTCAGCTCTTCGTTATCGATTTCATCCCGATAAGTCAGCTGATATTCTTGAAATGTTTCGCCGGTTGATACCCAAGTCTGCTGATTTACCTCTCCCTCATATAACCGGACGATATGAATCTCATTATCATTGATGATTATATCCTCAAAATTTGTCAGGGATAAACTGCCCATCACAAACTTGGAATATTTATTTAAAGTAATTGACAGGTTGCGTGTGAGCCGACATTCGTCAAATTGGACGTTCTCCCCTATGTCATCACTTCCTGCGCCCAGTGTGAAGTATGTCAAGGCGTTTGTTGCGGTAAAATTAAAGGTTAACTGCTCCCATTCCCCGGCGACTGCCGATGAAACGGTTGTATCCAATAATTTACCCGCCACAACACTTTGGTCTATATTAGAATGAATAATTATTCTGGCTGACTGCGTTCCATTGGTTTTATACCGGACAGTGAATGTGTAATTTTTCCCGATGGTGGTTGCCAAGCCCTGTGATATTAATTTGGCACCGGCATCATCCTGCTCAATCTGCAAAATGGCTTCTGCTCCAGTATGGGTGTCAGCAATGCTCGGATTCGCACTTTCATCCTCAATGGTATAAACACCATTTACAACCCCAGTTGCTAAATTCCAGTCGTCTGGTGGGTCTGGTTGAACGATATCCCCTGCGCCGAACCATTCCTCACCATTTATAATATCATTATTTCGCTGAATTCCGGTCCAGATATAAGCGGCAGATTTGCGTTTTGGGATGTAATTTAAAGTATTTGCAAGTTTAAAGACGTTCGTGTCGATTTGTGCCGTATCCAAAAACAGCTCATTGGTCGCCATATTCAAATACATCTGCTGATATTGGATGCCGAAAGTGATAATATCGAGCAACTGTGACAATGCTGAGCCCTCAAAATTGTAATCTTGGAACTCGGTCTGGTCGGATATGAACTCTTTAAATTGCTCCTTTAAATCGTTAAAATCGAGATTATAAAACTCTTTTACATCAGGCATTTTTTAATCCTTATGACAAAACCGACAAATTAATAACCAATTCGTCAGTGATTTGTAAATTAATTATCGAATAAATGATTTGAATTTTTATTTCATGACCGCTAATATCGGACTCCACATTTATAGTTTCAATCTGTACCCGTGGTTCCCAATTTTCAACGGCAAATTCAACCTCTTGCTCGAGATTTGATAATGTAAATGGATTTAATTTTTCAAAAAGTAAATCCGCCACTGCGGAACCGAATATTGGTTTTTGAAATTTGGTTTTTGTCCCAAGCTTGGTCAATATAATCGTCTGCAGGGATTGCCGAATGGATTCAACATCTTCGATAACAATGAGGTCTCCAAACTCGTTGATATCTAAATCGTATGGTATATCTGAATATATTGACATAAATTTAAACCCTTATAATACTATTTACGCCGCATATGGTTCGTAATTATCGATGAAGCTTTGATAAGCGTCTCGATTTATTGTTTGAATACTTATGCCCACATCTATCTGATCTTTTTTTGGAATTAATCCATAAGTACCGGACAATCCAGGTTCATGAGTTAATTGGTCAAGTCCCACTGCAAAAGCATCTTGGTGGTCGGATATATTTGTATCTGAATCCCAATTAACTGTGGGCGAATAAACATTTGAAGCAAAATCTGCCGTTGTTATTCCACCCGGAACCACCGCAGTCGTTAAAATAATATCTGTAAATGTATAAACTGGCGGCGGCGGCGGCGGCGGTTGTGGTGGCCCAAACGTCCTTGATAAAATAATTCCCTGTATATTTCCCGGTTGCATTAAAACTGGACTTCCGGTTGCAGAAGTAATAACTGCATTCACTCGAAAAGTTGACGGATTTTGATATGTGGCCGGTAATGGGGAACCATTAAAACCATAAATAAGCCAATCTGTTAAATTTAAAACCCCATAATCACCGAATGTTATAACCAGAGCCCATCCATTCGCCACTCGCTTTGCTTCCAGTGCCGCCAAATGGTCGACCTCTGCCGCATCCAATACACCATCATTTATGGTGATTATTTCATTTTCGATTTCTGTTTTTGATTCACCCAGTTTAGTGAGAATAATATTTAAATTCGCCACCATTTCTGGATAATCTTCATCAACTAAAATTCTAAGGTCGTCAGCAACTGTCATCTTATTTCTCCCCCACCATTATCCAGTGAATACATTACTCGATCCCTCAATTAAAATGCCGGTAAAACAGCCGACAAATTGGTCCAGCATCCTGGCCGTGGGTAACCCGTTCGTGAATACCGTGGCTGAGCCCTGAATAATAATCCCTGTATGTCCATCGGGAAATAAAACAGTGCTCAACATTTTCGCTGTTGGCAAACCATTTGTGAATACTGTGGCTGAGCCGTCAATTATAAACCCAGTTCCGGTCTTTGGAGTGCTATGGCAATCGTCAATTCCAACCCCGTTATCAAGCATTCTGGCTGTGGGTAAACCCATAAATTCCTTAATTTAAAGTGATTAAACTGGCTGATATAATACAAACTCCATCAATATTGATAATCGCAGTCGCCGCACTTATCGTTAAAATCCCATCAGTATTGACATTGATTAATATTGGTGCCGATATATCAATGTTTGTTTTTCCCTCAATGTCAACGCCGCCCAATACTGACTTCATTTTTATATCCCTGGTCGACTCCAAATTATAGCCGGTTGTGATACCTCTGACCGTAACATTGCTCCCGCCTTTTACCAAAATATCACGGTCTCCTTCAATTATCAAATAATCGTCAGCTTTTGATTTTGTTACCCGCGTTCCATCGGGGTGCATTTCCATAAATGAGCCGATGATATGCTGAAAATTTAAACGCTCGGCAAAAGGAGTTGAATCCAATTCAACGACCTGCTGACCGGATTGTATAACTAAATTAGCTGGATATATCGGAGCAAATGGAGTGACTGGTTCATTCCAAATATTGTTAACGCAAACGACTCCAATTTCTGCATCATTAGCCTTATTTACGACTCCTTCTGGCACCGGATTGCCGGTTGCATAATTTGAAATTGGGGACGTCCCCAACGACTCTTCAGTCGGATTGATTCCATTTGGGTCACTAAATCCCTTGGTAAAATCTGGCAAAGTATCGGGTATTTTTGGCACTGAGCCAAGAATAATTGGGAGCTGTTCCTCTTCATCCATAAAGGATATAATTACGCACGTGCCATTTTTGGGGACCGTAAACATCCCCCGGACTCATTTGATATCAATGTGCCTTTTTGCAACGTCTGAGCCCAAGGTAAATCTTCCACAGGCATATAATCCGGCTGAGTATCATCGGTGCGATTTTCGGTATGTTTGCCAACTATTCGCACCTGAACTCGACCAAGTTGCTCTGGGTCCCAGTCTTGCTCAACAATTCCATAAAATAAATTCATATTAATCCAAACCTTTCGGCATTTTGTAATGAATCTTCAGTCATTGAAAATGGTATTTTTTCTGCTCCTAAATCCCGCATAACAGCATATCTGTGCCGCCCGTTTCGCATTGTAATCTGGCCACGGACGTCTACTTTTGCTCTTGGCATCACGATCGGGCCGAATTTTTGGAGTCTTTCAACGGGGTCCATAGCAAAAAATTCCAAAACTTTCTCATATCGAGTGCCAATTTCATCTGCCCCAATGTAATACATATCTTCGGACGCCCAAGCATTATCCCAAATTTTAGTGATTATCCAGGCAATTTTATGTGTCATATAATCGACCACCATCCGCCGCATCAAAGCCTCTAAATTAAATTCTTTTTGCTCCTCTCTTAAGATATCAAAATGATATGTCACCAGTGGCCTCCGGTAATTTTTCATCTATATTTCGTGCATTCTTAGCCAATAAAAGGTTTTGAGAATATTCATTTGAATTGGTTATTTGATGTTTAATCGATAATATTACCCAACTCCCGTCAAATGATTGATTTGGTTCCTGTATATTATCTTGATTTGGGTATACAACGTTTAAAATGTCGCCGACTTTTCGGTCAAGAGTTCCAAGAGTCCGGACCATAAGTTTATTGTTATGCAAAATGGTGCTTAACTGAGCGGATCTAACTTGTGCCACTTCATGGCTATGATGATAATCTCTAACTAAATTATTTTCATTGAATAGTGCCCCATCAAATAATAAATTCCGCCCCTGAGTTAAAAATAAACCTGCATTATCCTCATAAGTTGCCGCCGTTTTGACCACATTATATCTATCATTGTCTCCCATTTTATATAATGTTTTGCCGAATAGCCCAACCCCGGAGTCGACATTTAAATCGAAATATGCATCTTGTTTGAAAAAATGTATATCATCAACTCGAAATGACATCTCCCTCTTTGGCAAATAAGTCAAATTTTCAACTGCCGGTTCAGCAAGTAAAAATGAAAGAGGCACAAAATGAAATCCGGCCATCGATTCAAAAAACATAAAATCTCGCTCGCCGAATTCAGATACAGTATTATTGACCAAAAAATTTATTACTGAGGTGCCTTTGTGATAATTGCTATAATATTCAATTAAATCATCACCAAAATCGATAAATAATTCTTTTGTTGACCCATAAAAATCTCGGATAATCGTCTCAACAATTGTGTCTGGAAAATCCCAAAATTTTCGGCTGATACGATTTAATTGGTCTGTCTGCCGTTCCTCAGAATAAAAATAAAATTCTAAAATTCTAAGTTTGGCAGCAGCTCGTGTAACAGCATCGTCCCTGTTGATTTTATATAAGCGAAATGTATAAAGTTTTTCGATATTTGTCGATCTTTCCAGTATGGTAATTTCAATTTTTTCATTGCCCACCAATGGAGTGCGCTTATACATATCAAGCGTATCTGTTATATATATTTTGCCGGACATGAATGGTTCAAATATTGATTCAAAAAAATTTATCCCCATGAATATCCCAATTAAATCAATTCGCTGGCCGGATATAGATATCAAATCCAACTTAGCGATTTTAATTGTATCAAAAACGGAAATGTATGATTTTTGAATTTGAGCCATGATTATTCCGGTTTATTTTTTAAGACATCAGATAAAAACTCATTGACAAAATCAGATTTTAAAATTTTTATTTTTCTTTTGTCGTCATTCTCGCTCTGTAAATCATCATAATTTGTGCCATATACGCCTAAATCCAAAAACCCTTCGGTATCAATGGTCATCTGTTTCGCAATGGTCTGCAGAACATCGTCCGGCACCGGCAAATCCCAAATCATATCTCGGATATTATTAATGATTACCAATACCCAATAAAGCTCAGGGTCACCATATTCATTAAATGCCATAGATTCTAAACTATCATGCTCTTGCCAAATCCTATTGAATAGATATTTTTCTTCTATCGGTTCATCCAGGATATATTTATTGAAAATATTTCTTACCTGAAAATCTCCATGGTCCATTATTGGTAAAAGTCTGAAATATTTCATTTTATGTTAATCCTAAATTATATTCTTTTTTATTGGGCCGTTCGAGTTCTTTCATGGTTAAATCAATAGTGACTTGAGTTGGCGCACCATCTCGATAAAATGATTGACCTTCTGGTGTATACTGTACATTGAGGTTTGTGATAACTGATGTTTTAAAAATGAGCAACCTTTCAAATAATGAGCCGGAGTCTCCAGTTGGAAAGTGCACCTTGACAGTAAAAAATGATGGATATTCGATTAGGTTTCCAATAAAATCTGCAATAGCGTTTTGTTTAAAAAATTGAATAACTTCAGCCAATCTTTGAGAATCGCGCTGACCTTTTGGCATCAATTTAAAAGTAAAATTCCAATTTCTTAAGTCTGTCAATCCAAATGCCAATGATTGAAGGTCGTTTATAGTCCTCCCCTTTTTAACTTCTACAAAGGCCGCAATATTTGTTGATAATGCTCGGAGAGTATCGAGCCCTCTTTTTAGGCCAAATTCAAATATATTTTTTGCCCCAACTCCTTCGGCGGTTTCCCAATTAATGTTCTGTTGGTCATTTATGGTTTCGGCCAAAGGTAACACCACTGACCCACTTCCTGTGCTTTGAATAAATATAGATGCATTCCTTTTCTGATTTGCATCCACGTGCCACTTATATGCGGTGAATTCAATATAAGGAATGTTTGGGACATCATCCACACTTCTGGGGCCAACTCGACTTAAATCAGTCGGGAAAACTAACCGGGGTATTGTTTTTTGCTCTCTTTTTCCAACAAGTTGAGGGTCTGGCATTGTTCTCTCCCGCGGGACGCGGTGGGACCTATAAAAGCAAGTATGCGATAAAGCACTCCTGCTCGATTCCGATGGTTGAATATAATATTAATCGCACCGGATTGCTCCGGTGCGATATTGAAAAATAATTAAATAACCGTCCCGCTATTATACAGGCAGGTTAGTGACTTGGATGGTGTGATAGTAATTCTCGGCACCGAACAAGTTTTCAAGGATTCCATATCTGGTATGGAAGAAAGTTCTCGGTTGCCCGTCTTCCTCACCGAAGCCCTTCTGAATCTGAAGCGGAATATATGGCGCATAAAAAATACCGGCGTCAATTTCATTCGGCCCCTTGTATCCCATCTGAATGTCATCGGACGTGGCGTAAATGTCCACATAACAATCCATGCCCAAGGCTTTTCCGGCAAATGAGTTCTGTACGGGGTCAACGCCCTGTGTGCTCAGTTTGCCTGCGGCCTCAATTACCGATAACACAGCCGGGGAGACAATCATGAAGGTTGCCATACCACGTCTATTGGTCACGGCCAGTTCCCGCTTTTGGCGAGCTATATGAGCCATCAGGTTCTGGTATTTCTCCAGTTCCCATCGGCCAGTATCACCGGCGACAACCGTGTTGTAATTATAGGCACTCGAAGTCCCTGCGGTTGCGGCGATAAGGGCAATGAATTCCCTGTTCATTTCAATGACGATTTCATCGGAGGCAATGGAGGTCAGAAGACGCTCGGCATTCATGTTATGAATGGCCTGCAAATCCTGCTCCAATTCCTGCGTCCATTTGGCCTTCAACTTCCGGGTCTTGGCGGTCACGGTATCGGTCTCGATGTTAAAGCCGATTTCTTTCATGTCCGTGGACAGCTCTTCGCCGACCGATGTGGTCACCGTTCCGGTGTAATTGCTAAAGATGAGCTTATAAAGAGCCTCATTGTCCTGCACATCAGCAACCGTGGTTGCGGCGGCGGAATATGGATTCGCATTATCAACCTGCTCGCCTGCGCCTGCAACAAACGTGCCAGAAACGACTTCGACCAGAAGGTTGTTGTTCTCTTTATGCCGGATGATACCAACGCCGGTGCCTGTTGAGGTGCCACCGTGGGTAATATCGCCACCAGTTCCAACGCCGCCTGTGGCAACGCCAAACAAGGAAGCATCCGCAAGGGTGACCAGAACCGAATTCGCTCGGTTAACCGGAAAGTCGCTATCGTTATGATATACGGCACGAAGGGCAAAAATCAGGCCGGTCGGTCCGGACATTGGCTGTGTTCCAAAAATCTGCATTCCGATAAGGGAAGGCATAACACGCCGGAGCATCGGGATTAAAATAGGTGAAAAGTCGCCAACGCCCTGTGTGGTCGTGGTCTTTTCTCTAAGCTGTTCGGTATTTTCTAACAATTGAGCAACCGTGGCAAAATCCATCGGATTCAGTTTCGGGCATGTGGATACAAAATTCTCCCATTTGCCGGAACCTTCAAGCAATGGCAACCACTTGTCCAGAACTTCCTGCTCGACTGTAAAAGTCTCATACAATTTTTCCATTAGATTTTTCTCCTTATGGTATTTTACGTTAAAAATATATCTCTGTTATTCTTATTTACCGTTTAAAAATGGTTTTTATGGCAAATACTGATCGATTTCTGAATCATCTCCGCCGGACCCGTCGTCATCGTCATCGTTGATGTTTTCATTAAGGTCGTTATGCGAATTGTCATCATCATCATCGTCATCAGAATTTCCATCTTCCTTAACCTTTGCGATGATAATATTTGTTTTCTCTTCAAAGGTTTCGATGCTATCAGCTTCAATGCCGTCAAGCAAATCCAAAACCTTCTCGGCATCGACATCTGTGAGGTCGGCCTCAGATACCAATTTCTTGAAGGATAATGCCTTTTCATATTCCAGAATCTGCTTTTTGTTGTCGATATCGGAGTTGATGGACTCATTTAGCTTGTCTTCCTGCTTTTTGAGTTTACCCTCCAAATCGGTGACCACATCGATCTCAGATTCAGGCACTTTGATATATTGCTCTTTGAGGACATTGGTGATTCCCTTTGCAATGCCTTCGGCAACCTTGACTTTCACATCGGATTCGATTCCCGGACGGTTTTCATCGATGAATTCATCAACGGCCACTTTCGTATACTCGGAAAGTTTGTCGACCAACTCATTTTTGAATTTTTTCATCTCGGCTTTATTGGACTCTTCCAGGTCAGATTCCGTGGAGACAATCGCCTCTTTGACCTTTTCATTAACCGCCGCCTCAAATAGAGTGGTGATTTCTGTCAAAGCCTCATCGGATAACTGTTCCTTGAAGTATTTTTCCAAAATTTTCTTCAGGTCCATGTTTTTTCTCCTTTTAAAAATTTCCGTTATATAAAATAAATAATTTTTCGTATTATAAACATATTTACCGTTTAAGGTAACAACTATTCAAATTTTCTGTAATTCTTTAATTAAGCGTCTGCGTCTGCGTCAGCTTTTAGGCCGGACGTAAACTTGTCCAACTTTTTCATGAAAGCATTGGATGCAGGGTCATCGGATGTTGCCAAACCTTTCAGTAATTGAACGGCTTTCATTTGCTCTTCATTTGAGCCCGACCAACCGGTATCGATAAGCTCTTTAATAATGGCCTTGGGGTCAACGGCCTCTTCAAGGAAATTTTTCCCTTTATCTGTTATCGAAAATGTATCTTTGCCTTTATTGGCACTTATCAATCCTTTTTTCATAAGCGGTTCGGCCACTTTCGCATCCAAGGTAAAGGCATCCTTCATTTGATATTTTTGCAATATCTTTTTCTCTCCACCTTCCATAACCATTTTCTGATGCTCCTGTAAATTTTCATACAGGTCCTCAAAATTATGGGTCATTTTTTTCATAACTGCTCCTTATTAATACGAACCAACTATTCGTATGGTTTTATTTTAAATCAATTTCGGCGACTGCTTTACCGTTCTCGTTTGAGGCACCCATCCATTTGATTTTATCTTTACTGGAACTCAATGCCTTTTCAAGCTCGGCCTTTAATTTTTTTGGGTCTTTCTCACTGTTCCAAGTAATCTTGATCGCTTTTCCTTTGCGCTCGATTTTATCTGGTTTGAGAGATTCGATATCCGTTTTCATTGATTCATCCACATTTTGGTAATTTTCGGAAATAGTGGATAAATACTGTTTAAACAGGTCAATTGCAACGTCATCCCGGTCTTTTTGAGTTGATTTATCCAGAGCGTCCCGATATTCATCGAGTTCCTCAGATAAATCCTTTCCGACAAGGATTCCATTTTCCCAAATCCACTCAGTTTTTTCCATTACGGCAGTGACAAAAGCATTCGGTGCGGACGGATTTGTTACGATGTCACCCAGTGACACCAGATAAAGAGACTGGACGACTTTTGCATTGCCCGACTCTTTAACATCGCCAAATCCACGGGACGATATACCCATCTTGACTCCGCCACTTATCAGATTTTTGACCTGAGTCCCATGAGTTGTATTCAACACCATTGCTTTTGTGATGAAATTATTACCATCCTCTTTAACTTCAACAAATCGGTGCGATATGCGGTCTGGATTGATTTCTGAGGATTTTTCAACGGGATGGTTTAATTCACCAACGGCACGACCAACTTTCATAAATTCATCAATATGCTTTTTGATGGCTTCGCTTAAGACGGCCTTGGGATATACACGGTTGTTTTTATTTTTGACTTCGCCCTGGAGAGTGATGCCTTCGATATACATATCTTTCCGGCTTTTGCCTTCTCCAAGGTCAATGATATCCTCAGTGATTTTGATATCATCGGTCAGCTCGCATAATAGTTTCATGTTTTATCCTTTATTTATCATCGTCAGCATCATCGTCAGATTTGTCGTCAGCATCATCGTCAGATTTGTCGTCAGATTTTTTACTGTCTCCCACCGGGATACATTTTTTCTTATCCGGTCACCACTTTTGACCCGGTGGACACTTTTTTTCATCCTCTTCCTCTTCCATCTGGTCAACACCGGCCATATCTGCGGCGACTTTTTTGGTAATATAGGTCTTGGCCACGGTATAATGGTCTTGCATTTTACCTTTGAATCGGTCTTTAAAGCCGACCACATTGCTGTCCACGGCTTGTTTTAAAAGTTTATCCATGATATTTTATACTCCTTTTTGGATTTTCAATAATTATTAGGCGGCTTTGACATTTCCGACTTCATACCATCCCAAATCGGTTCCGTCTGAATCCTTGACCTTGACTTTACCGGCCTTTTTATCGACCTGAGTTACAGTCACGGTGATATCTTTGCCTTCCTGGTCAACGATGAGTTCGGTTCCCGATTTAAATTTAAAATCATTACCCAACTCTTCCAAGTCCAGTGTATCTTCAAATATTTCTTGAAACTGTTTCATAAGGTTTTTCTCCTCTTAAATTTTACGTTAATATAACTATTTACCGATTTTATTCTTTTTCTTTCGGAGGTTTCTCTTTTTCTTTCGGAGGTGTTTCTTTTGGTTCCTCTTCTGGTTCCACTTCCTCTTCAGGTTCCGGTTGCTGTTTGTCTTTATCATCCTTCGGTTCCGGCGACCCATCCCCAAATTCATCCTCTGGAGTTGGATCTATCTCACCTGCATCCTCTTCCTTTTTAATCTGGTCTTGTTGCTCTTTTATATCATCGTCCGTCATTTTAAAAATTTCCTTCTGGACATATAAATTACTGAAGTATTTGCCAATGAATTCTTCTATCTCCGTGGCGGTCTCAAGCCGGTCTTTCATGATTTCGGTATCTTTTAACTCGGCATAATAACTATCGTTCTGCCACAAAAATTTGATATCATTGCGGATTTTCATCCAGTCTTTTTTACTCATTGTGGATTTATAAACCAATTGTTTTTCAAGTAAATCCATGAATAAAAATGAAAAGCGATACCGCAGGTTTTTGATATACTTTACAAATTTCAATTCCTTGCGCGGCATTTCTCCGGACCGGCCTATTTGGATGGATGGATTTTCATCATCGTCAATTCTTTCAACCGGCACTTTGAGGGATTTGTATAATTTCTTTTTAAAATATATGATATCATCTATCTCGCCCAACTGCTGACCGCCCTCAAGGGTCTCAATTTTCGTCCCTTTTTGGTCACTGTTGGTCGGGAGATAATAATCCTGAATCATAGACAATACGTTTCTCTTGGTCGATAATTGGCCGGTATTGGCATCATAATAAACCTTGGATTTAAACCCGCGGATGAGTTTTTGCACATATGCATCCGCCTTTTTCTTTGGCAGTTTGCCAACATCGATAAAAAATACCCGGCGTTCCGGGGCACGAGTGATTCGATATATGACTGCAGAATCTTCCAAAAGTCGCAACTGATTCAAAGGTTTCAGACATTTATGTAACGGTGAGATAAATATGCGGCCCGTATAATCTGTTAGACCGGACGGGACGAACGTTATCAAAGCATCCGAAATTAGGTATCCACTCTCCTCCTCTTTATAATTATATTGGTATAAATTCTTTGTATTAGCACATCCATCCAACCGTCTCTGGTTGATTTTGTAAACATAAGCATATTCGCCTTTTAATTCAATTTTCTTTTCGGCGGCGAATTCTTTAAGTTTATTATCAATTTTGATGCGAATAATATCAAACGGGGACAACAATTGTATCTTTTTGATGCCTTCCTTTTCATTATCGACAACATCTTGGAAATACAATCTCCCGTCTGTATACCATTTCCGAAATAAATATTCACTTTCATTATTAAAATTCAATAATTTAAGGATTTCATCAAACTCGGTCTTGATTTTTTTCTTGATTGAATCGGATAAATCAACTTTATCCAAATCAATATCGACCACATCATCGGTCTCTTTGATGATTGCCTCATTAACAATTTCATCGATGGCATCGTCAACCTCAAAATTTATGGTTGACCGGCGATACATTGTAATCAGGTCATATATGGATTTTGCCCGAATTTCGAAGTCGAGTCCCCATGATAATTGGCTTATGCCAAAAGCATCGGCCTCCGGTTCATCGGTATTTTTTAGAATTACAACGTCATCCTTTACTTCCACATCATCTTCAAACTTATCTTCGCTTTTAGGAAATAATTTTTTTAATCGCCCGAAAACAGTCATTATCGTTTCCTTTTAGTTGATTTCGTTCGTGTGACTTTTGCTTTTTTATTTTTACCCTTGGTTTTCTTAACATGGTCTTTCCATTTGTCTCTCATTGCGGAGAATACTGCCTTTTCAGATTTCTTCCGCCACTTACCGGGAATATTTACCGCTGCGGCCCGATAGGTTTCCCACGTGAATACCGCAATATCCGACTGGATATGGCTGTTCAAATAACGCCGGATTATCAAATAAGAATAACCCATCGGCAAACGCAAGCTCGCCCATGCACGTTTAATTTGAGGATAAGTAATCCTCTTTTTATTTTTGGCTGACCTCACGAGTCTATCCGCCAACTGTAATCGCTTCGCCCACGGCAGATAATGTATATTCAATCCCAAAAACCCATCAGAATATTTTGCCAAAAGTATCGGCATCGGTAAAACATCATAATATGGTAAAATGCTTGACCATTTCGGCGAGTATTTGAACATCATTGGAAATCCAAATCGAGCCCGTGTAATTTTTGACGGCTTTAATTTGGGAATCTCAACGTCTTTATATAGCCGGTCAAACATGACTTGGATATCCTTGGGGAATTTTCGTTTCCCGCGGACAAACTTAGTCCGTTTAAAAGTACCGGCTGTTCCCGGCTTTTGCTCAAATACATTTTGCCCTAATGCCATGATTTAAACCAGTTTTACTTTCAATACACGCTTTATTAGCTTCTTAAAGCCGGCCCAGTCCGCCCTCTTGATGATTTTCTCCATCTCGGCGGTCTCTGCCGGAGTTGCATTTTGGTAAAATTTGACCATCTCCTGAAAGCCGATATTGCCGCCGAAGGCAATCTCATTTAATATTTTGACAAAGTTTTTCATGCAGGTTCCGTATCATATGAGCCACATTTGGGACATTTAACTTCAAATGTATTTTTGCCGATTTTCTTTTTGAATCGTTTGCCGCACTCCATACATTGGAGCTGAGTGGATTCGCTTTTTTTGGCCTCTAAAATTTGCTTGAATGTTTTCATCTTAAATCCTTTTCAGTAAGGATGATAAATTTCATACCTTTTTTCTTGGCATATTTATCCGCCGCTTTCCATTTGTTTAAATTTTTGATATACTCAAAAATTTTCCTTTGATAGGTTTGAGTTTTTCGATTTTGTTGTGGAGGTTCGAGAGTGAATGCAAATGGCTTTATTTCAACGAGATATTCTTGTATCCCGCCGTCTTTTGTTTTAATTTTGAGCCATGCATCAACAAAATATCGATGATTTTTTCCATCCACATCGGCAGTATAAGGCACCACGACCTGTTCCGAATTCCACCTCATTATTGCCGGATTATGGTCAAAGAAACGATAAAACTTTAGTTCGAGTCCGGACCGAAAAATAATATTTCGGACGTCCCCCTTGTATTTTTCTGGATGGACGGGTCTGTAATATCCCTGTTCTAACGTCTTTTGATTATAGACCATTCAGATTAAATTAACTCCTATTATTACTATTTACCAATTTCTTCAAGTAACTTTTTCACTAAAGACTTCAATGCAATTTCATCATATTTTTCTTTAAAGGGACATTCCTTTCTATAAACATTCTCAATATCTAAAAATAACTTCCCACATATATTTTTACATCTACCGGGGACAGAAATAAATGGACATATATCTTTTGGTCCAGCTTCCTGCCACCATTTGAGCCCCTTTTCCATCGCCTCATTCACTTCGTCAGGGTCTACCGTAATCGATTGAACTGGAATACCGACCTTAAAAGTGATTTTTCGTGACATTTTTGCTCGTTTTAAATGGTTTTATTAGTTACATCATATTCGAACTGCTCCTGGTCGTAATATTTTATTCGGCGCAGAAAATGCTTCAATACATAATTCCGTCTGCTCCGGTATGTCAAATCATCGGTCACGTCATATAATTTGGCATTTTTGTTAAAGTATTTCCTTAAAAGTCGCCCAATACTCTGGATAACCTTTACACTCGACAAAACTGATTCTCCGAAAATCAAATTATGTAAATTTTTGATATTGATACCAGTCGAAAATGTCCCATAACTGGCGACTATGATTACATCATCATATTTCTCAGCAACGGCACGAACCTTTTCACGATATTTTACCTTTACCGTGCCGTCAATATAAAATACCTTTTTATCCTTAAAATTGCGCTTGATTAAACGATATAGATCCCGCCCATAATCACGTATTTTAAATAATATCATCGTATTTCCGGGACGTGACGCCGCCAACTGGCACAGAAACTTTTTCCGTGACGATATAGCTCGGATTATTTCATTCTCCTCCACATATTCTTTATGGTGCCGGCCCATGAACTTTTTGGTTATATCCGGTCCATATTTTAAAACAATGCATTTAATCTCGATATCGGATAAATATCCTTTTTCAATCAGCTCGGCGGACTTGGAAAATGTTTTGATATTACCCAAGAGCCCGTTAAGTTGCATCTTGGCAATTTTACAGTCTTTCAAATGACCGGTCATGCCGACCCGATAAATGGCATTTATACAATGATGCACAATCCGCGGGAGTTCCTTTGCGGTTGCCTCATGCACTTCATCGACCACCACGCAGTTAAATTTTTCAAAATACTCTGGTGGCATATTTTTTAACGATTGCCAAGTCGAAATCGTTATCATTTTATTGGTATATTTCTCGCGGCCGGAATAAATCCGGTGATTATATTTCCGAAAATCACATAAATTTTTGGCATACTCCTGGAAATCTGAGGACATTTGCTCGACCAGAGACGTCCGGGGAACCAATAAAAGACATTTTATATCATCGTATAAATACCTCAAAAGATTAAAAAGTATGTAATAAATAAACGATTTACCGGATGCTGTGGCCGACACGCCTATCATTTTCTGATGGTATAAAAAGTATTGTATGGTTTTTATTTGATAATCTCGTGGCACCAAGTCGGCTTTCAGGACCTCATTACAAAACTGCAGAATCTCATCTGATGATGTTTTGCCGCCCATTTCAAGGAGCCGTGGTTCGATTTCATATTCATAATCGCTTAGTTTCAGGTAACCTATTAATTTTTTTAATAAGCCAAACGGCAACAAGCAATTGTTAATATCAAATAAATGTATTTTTCCATCCCATATACCAGATTGATATTTCGGACTCCATTGATGATTCGGAGAATAAAACGAAAAAACATCGCTTAATTCCTGCGCCTCATCATATTCACAATCAATCGAGACGAAAGCCTCATTATAATATTTGATTTTCATAGCAATTAACCGAAATAACTATTTTTCTCTTTCTCCTCTTCGGCCACGACAGATTTATTATATTCGGAGTCGATCCTATTATGGGTCTTGATATGGCTAACCAACTCCTTTACCTGCGGGAAAGTTCGTCCACATACCGGACAAGACACCAATTTATAATTCTCACCCATTTAAAAGCTCCCTGTTTTTGACCGTCTCCAGTAATTCTTCGTCTATCCCGGCCATATTATTATGTTTTTCTTCCAAATGCCGGTGCATATCATCTGTATCTTTGCAGATACATTTGCATATTGGGCATATTGGTTTACTTTTTAACATTTTTTCCTCTCTTTCTCCAAGCATTCCAACCGAACATCCGGACCGACCGATAAATAACGACCCGTTTCCATTTGGCAACGCCCAAAACTTCCATCGCCTCCAAGAAAATTTGGTCTGCTCGTTTCCTGGTATAAATCTGAGTTCTATAAAGCCAATCATGTATGACCGCCGCCTTACCGTATAATCCAGTCGGCGGAAGTATTGACCAAAAAATCCGTGGGATGGATGCAAAATCCATCCGGAACTTTTTATGAACATATATGATATCTGATGCAAATTTTGCCGGATAAACTAAATGATACTCAAATGGTTGAGCGACCTCCCAAATCCGACCATCGATATGCTCCACTATTAATGGTGTCGTAAATTTACTCATCGTCCACGGCCCTTTCTACCTCTTTGGTCTTGGTTTCATTATCGGCCTGCTTTCAATTCTTTAAATTTGATTAAGTTATTGATATCAAAGGATAATTGAGTCGTTTTCTTTAGGATACTCTCTATCATTTCGACAATTTTCCTTTGGCACTCTACCTGATAAAATATTTTTGAATACTCATCATCAGAATCAATATAAAATTTGACCTGAGTATGTTTTACCTCATATGCATAATGAAATAGATAGTGATTGAGCTTATCCCGCCATATAACGGCGAGTTCCTTATCTTTTTTCATTAATTTATGCGACTGTTTATAAAAATGCCTGAGCCACTTGCTGTGCAAATTTGGAATCGTGCGCAATTTTGCCTCAAGGTCGGCTTTATCCAGGTTGAAGTCCTCTTCGGCCTCTTTTAAATAATTTTCTATAATATCATCATATTTCATAACTCTATTATACTATAAATTCGCTAATTTGACACTCTTTGATATGTAAAATTGTTTACTTTAAATGTAACGTCCATTCTGGCCGGTTCAATATCATCAATTTGAAAATTCATCGGGATATCAGATATGGTAAATGGGAAAGCATCGATTAAGGTACACTCCATAATGGTTTGAAATTTTGCGTTTAAAATATCAATACCGATATCAATCACGTCCCGTTCTAAAGCAATTTCATTAGGATTTCTTAGCCGGACAATCCAGTCGGCAAGGGTCTGCCAATTTTCAAGTTCCTCTTGAACCAAAAATTGCATATTCACTTCCTCAAATTCCAATGAATCTCCGGGGATATGAATTATGCGAATTGAAGTTGGTTGCGGGGTAACTCCCATAATAAAACTCGGTAAATTTAAAGTAATACAGGTGCCGCCCAAATTTCTGACGTCCGGTCGGTCCGATAAGAAGGTGACCCGAAATCGATTCTCAAAATTGAAATTATATATTCCTGGTTTTGTTTCAGCCATTTTTGACAATTCCTCTTGATTTTTGGTATACTTGTTCCCATTACTATTTACCAATCCATTTAAACGGTAAATATAGTTTTTAACTAAATTTCGTGCGGTTCGATTGGTGCCATCCCGCACGAGCCTTGAATCGGCTTGATTGGGGACCATAACTAAAAAAACCATTCGTACACCTAAAGTTCATCATCAAATGTGATAAGGTTAAAAATTAAAGCGAAATTGAAACGGGGACGAACAGGATAAAATAATTGCAAATGGTGGGAATCGGCCATGAAGCTTTAAGCTTCTAAACTAATGACCATAGCAGACTTGGGAAGGTCTGCAAATGCTATCTTGGCATTAGCAAAAAACTATCTCCTGATATATCGAAATGGTTTTCTTATCTTTTGATAAGTTTAGTCGAATTAAAAATAATGTCAAATGTTTTGCTTTTTAATTTTTCAATCTAAGTTAACCAAGCAAGCATTTGTTTCTATGGGAGAGGTTTCTTATGAATATAATTTATGTTTATACGGATGGGTCATGTCCTCATCAAACCAAACATATGGGAATAGGTATCTATGTCAAATATAAAGACAAAGAGATTAAATTTTCCAAATATGTCGGCATGGGAACGAATAATATTGCCGAACTCACCGCTATCAAAGTCGCCCTGCAGAAATTAAAACAATATCAAAATCACCGCATTAAAATAATCACCGATTCGAAATATTGCATCGGGGTCATAACCAATAAATATTGGAAGCCGAAGAAAAATACCAAATTAATCAAAAAAATTAAAAGGTTGCTGAAACAATATAAAGATTTATCGTTTGAATGGGTCAAAGGCCACGATGAAAGTTACGGCAATAAACAGGCCGATAAATTAGCCTTGGAATCCAGGAAAAACGGGGAGAAAAAATATCCCACTGGATATTTATATATCAAACCTTATAAAACTAAGGATGAGGTTGCGGCGGGACGTGGCACATTCGTATATAAAACAAAGCATTGGACGCCAGAAGAAATCGCAAAAGAAAATGAAAATAATCGAAAATAAACCTAAAGTTTTGTTGACAAAGGCCGATAACAGTTATAGAATGGAAAGAAACGGTTAGGAAACTAAAACTAAAAAGGAGAAGTAAACATGGCACAAGCAAAGAAAAAAGCAAATACACCGGATTTTATGGCCACGGTAACTGGTAACGCCAAGGTCGCCGAAAAGGGCACCGCCAAAAAGACGGACGACACCATTATAACAGACGCACCGAAAACCGTAAAAGCCGACATCACCAACCTGATTGTCGCCAAGAAAAAGGCCAAGGAAGCCAAATCGGATATTGCCAAGGCCGAAAAGAGCATCCTTGAATTTGGCAGGGGACGCCACGATGACGAAGCCTTTGCCGGACGCTTTAAGAAATCCCGCAAGATTGAGGGCACCGAAGGAAATACGGTAAACTTTATCACCGCCAACAAATGGAGCTTCTCGCCGGACGATGTAGAGGATATCAACGGCCTTTTAGGGGACGCCGCCGATGACCTGATTGAAAAGGATTATGTCGTAAAAATTAACTCGGAAGTTTTTACCGATGAGGCCAAGCAAAAAGAGCTGATGGAACTTTTGGGAGACCGATGGAATGACTTTTTTGAAACCACGGTAACCTATAAGGTATCCGAAAACTTTGACGAAGCCGTATATACCGAACTGAAACCGGACGGACTGGCCGACCTCAAGGTTTTTATGAAACAAAGCAAGCCTTCAATCCGGTAAGCTGATAACTGACCGGACGCCATCCGCCGCCCACCAACCACGGCGGATGGCACAGCGATTTACAACATATAAATAGTATATTTTCGAAAATATACAACATGAGGTGTACATTATGCTCGCAAACCCGACCGAATTTCAACAAATTGATGAACTCGATGATACCGAATATCTTTGGCTTTGTGACGATTGCAATACGATATTTGATGGTAAACATGCCATCCTGCCGCACGGTGGCCTTTGTGACCCCTGCCTAATTAAAAAAATAACCAAAGCCGACCATTTGGAAGAGGACATTCCTTTTTAGGAGATTGAAATGAAAATCAAAAACTTTAAATATTTTTATCCCGAAAAGCCGGTCTTGACGACTATCGACCAAGAATTATTTGGGGATATGAGCAACGATGACGACTATGTCGCAGAGCCCAAATATAATGGGCAACGTTGTTGCTTGCATATAATGGACGGCAAGGTCGAGTTTTGGGGACGCCACGGCAAAAAACTCAAATATAATGACGACCCCGACCCCGAAATGGTCGCCGAATTAAAGGCCAGATTTCCCAAGGGATACTTCCTATTTGATAGTGAACTCCGACATAACAAAACAACCGGCATCCGCAACAAACTTGTATTATGGGATGTATTTATTTGGAGAGACGAGCTATTAAATAAATTGCAATATTGGTCACGCAGAGCCATGCTCGAATTGAGGATTGAGGATATGGATACCTCAAAAATCACGCTCATCGCCCAACATAGCACCGATTTTAAAAGGGTATATGAGAAATACGCTTCCGACCCTTCGGATGAATTTGAGGGACTGGTAATGAAAAACGTCCACGGCATGATAAATATAAGCCGGACGTCCGCCGCCGAATCAAATTGGATGTTTAAAGTCCGCAAACCAAGTGGTAGATATAAATTTTAAAGGAGGATAAAATGAAAGTTGAATTTCAAAAAACCGAAGATGATATGAAACTTATGGCCATCTATGTCGCCCAACTCAAACGGGAAGGGATGGAGTTTCAAATTGACAATAACATGAGCAACTATACCGTAACCATTACAGGATTCTAAAATGAAATTAATTATTATAATCCAACTGGCAATCATCATCGGATATTTATCCGGTATTTTAAAACCAATATAAGGAGAAATAATGAAAGTTATAATGAATATCATAGATGAAAATGGCATAATGTTATTTGAACATGACATGGAAATATCAGATAAATGTAAAATAAAATTTCTGCCAACAGGGAGAGAGATTAAGAATGCCATTAAAGAAATATTTAAAAGAAAACGGGACGATAAAATGAACGAACGAATTGCACAGCAACGGAAATTCGTGGAATGGTTGAAGGCAAAGGGTGAATACAATGCCCTTGATTCAGCAGCAACCATGCAAAGGATGTTCGAAGTCTGGACAAAATCCAAACCGAAATAAAGGAGAAATAATCATGACGAGCAAAAAGGAAAAAATTGTTGTATCTGACCTCCGGCACATTAACGGATATGAAAGGGATTGCTTCAAAGTGGTAAAGGCTGTGAATACCATTAAATTTCCCATCGGCAAATACCTCTCCTCCAAAGAGGTTGAGGATGAAATCAAATACAATTCCGATATGACGGTCGATATTGTGCCGCAGAAAAAGTAAACCCCTCTCCCTAATCCGCCGATAATTTGCCGGAAATTGTCATAAAACTGACAATTTTCGGTAGATAAGCGTTACGAAATCAGTAACTATTTGAAATGTTTACACCTGAAACTTGGCATAAAAATAATTTGAGAAAAAGCTAAAGTTTTGTTGACAGTGCCGATAACAGTTATAGAATGGAAAGAAACGGTCAACAAAAGGAGAAATAAATATGACAATCATTTTTGATAACAGGCCGAATTACTTAAGCAACAGCCGATTTAAAGTAGCAAAAAGATCCGGCACCGGAAACTCCACTTGTCCGGTTTCCGAAATGGAACGGGTCAGATTGCAAAATCACATTATTGACGATTCTGTTGTATCCGATTTTATGCAGTTTTTATACGATATGGGTGAGGACATTATATCGGTAGAACTCTCACATCGCCAGACGACCCAACGATGGGGAACCGCATGGACTGCCAAACGCCGAGTGGTATTATATCGCCATACCGCATGGACTTTTTTGCATGAGGTCGCCCATGTTATAAACGATGGAGACGCCAGAGCCGAATCCGAACGTGCTAATGCACCATATTTTCAATACAAACGCAAAGCCCACGGTCGCTCATTTGGTAAATATCAGCAGATGCTTTATGATTTATGGATGGAGCATATCGAGCCGAGATGGGATGAACTTAAAATAGCCGCACTGAATGCACCGGCACCGCCCAAGGTAGATCCGGTCAAGGCCGAATTTGAAAAGGCTTTTGTGGCCGGACAATTTGGGATGATGGTATCGGTTTGTGTTGAAGCCGATGGCAATAGTTATATTGATGGCAAAGGGGCAATAACCGACTATCGGAAATATTTGGATATGTTGGTAAAGGCCAGAGAAACGGATGAAAAATTCAAACCGCTTTTTACGCCGCCCAAACGCCACGTGGTAACAGGTGGGGACGTGCAGGTCGGGGACAAGGTTTGGTTTTGGAGCAGCAAACGAAAAACCACCAAGATAACCGGCATCGTAAAAAGAGTCAATTTGAAAACCTGCCGGATTACCAATACGCCGGACGGAACTGATTGGAGAATATCTCCAAGGCTATTAAATAAGGAAATTTAATGAGCACTTTTAAACAACTCTTTGAAGCAAAGGCAAAAGTATTTGATGCAGCCACCGGAGATAAGTGGAGATGGAAACCCAAAACTAAAATTGAAAAGTGGATAGCAAAAGAGATGTGGGAATGGTTAACTCCCGCTGAGCAGAAAACCGAACGGATTAATTTTGATTTGGCTGACGATTCTATGGATTTCAGGTCGGCCATGATGCATATCGCAAACGGAGAGTATAAGGATGCCGTCCGATTGTTAAAGGTTTCTGGTGACCCTGAACTTATAAAGGCCGTTTCAAATTTAAAATAAGGAATCTAAAATGACATCCTTTTTGGATTTATACGAAAAAGAAAAATATTGGTTGGATTTCAATGAGACATTGAAAGACGGCACCAAAAATTCTGATCGGTTATATTTCAAAAACCGGAAGGAAGCCCTTGACGTTTTAAATAATGAACGGGCAGGAACTTCCGGCATTGCATATGATGAAATTGAAGACCTGTTTTATTTTAACGATGATGATACGTTTACCGTGATATGGAACGGCAAACTTACCAAAAAGAAATTCAAATAAAAATCGAAGGAAAATAACATGAAAAGCATGAGGGAATTGATGCCGAGAAAATCGGTGCAAATAGTAAAGCGTTATCTGGATACTTTTAACGAGTCGGAATTGGCCGACATTGTCGAATATATTGAGGATAAAAAGAATCCCCATATATCCGATGACCCTGCATTTGTCATAATGTATGCCGATGAACATGAGGCCAAAATCGAAAAGAGGGACGGATATTGGTGGCTAATGAAAGGCAAAAAAGAGATTTTTAAAATCGATGAAAATGGGGACGTCACAAAACCCAAGGGTAAAAAGGTCATCGAAAATATTTTTGAGAAATCGGATTAATGGACCAGGTTTTGCATGCAACAAATTATTGGGATAATGATAGTTATAGTATTGGTTTGCTCTTTAGCTTTTTGTGAGCCACAGGTATCGGTAAAAGAGCAACCACAGGTGGAGCAACCTAAAACCACTAAAACCACCAAAGCCGACCCACAAGGATTCGCCGGAATGTTTTAAAAATAGTTTGAGGAGGAATAATGTATTATTATTGGATTGAATGGATGATGGAAACTCATGATTTTGATTATAAACTTCCAATTAGTCAATGGGGATTTAATAAAAGAACACAATATGCTTTTTGTGATGCTTTTATTTATCAAGTAAATAATTTGAGAAAAAGCTAAAGTTTTGTTGACAAGTGCCGATAACAGTTATAGAATGGAAAGAAACGGTCAACAAAAGGAGAGCTAAATATTATGTACAACATGCCTAAAGTAAATACCGAAAACGCCAAAAACAAACTCGCCGGTAATGAAGAAGGACTGGCCATTCTTGATATCATAGTAAAAAAGGATGGGACGGTCAGAGCAAGTAAGCCAAAGGTAACGGACGACCCGATAACGGGAAAGGCCGCATATGTTTGGAGATACGTTTGTTTTTTGGTATCGCCGAAACCGGCACATCAATGTATGCCCTGCACCGCTGATTATGACCTTCCGGCATACGATGAAAACGGAAAATGGAGATATCAACTGGCCAGAAAGATGGGAGAAACTTTAGACCTGATTGAAAAAGTCATAGTTGATTCAGTCAATAAAGACGAATGGCACGGAGTGCATCGATGGGGGAGAATATTATCATAATGCCAAAAATTACATCAAACCCGCAAATTCACAAATGCAAATGTGGAAGTATATTTTGGGACTTTAAGCAAACCGGCCAGTGCCCACATTGTGCCGATAAAGAAAAGGAGAAATCAAAATGATGACAGATAATGACGTTCATGATATGATGGAAGAAATGCATATTTGCCCCTCATGCCACGACCATACACCTTGTGGATGTGAGCCGATTGATGAGGAACGTGAACGGGAGCTGATTCATATGACCGTTAAAGTATGCACCGGTTGCCGCAAATTATATGAACCGATAATGGAAGAAGATGGGGATTGTTGCCCGTCTTGTGCAAGGTATTAATATGTCCGAACTAAAATATAGCACATCTGGATTGCCTTTTATTGAACTCCGGCATGAAGAAGAGGATTACGGTAATTTAATTTTCAGCCGGACGACTCAAACCGTTAACGGATATAAATATCTTTGCTTTACGCACCGATATGTGGACAACGTCAAAATCAAAAAAGGCAAAGGCCACGATTATGCTAAAATACAGGTTAACGATTCCTGTATTTTTAATATGAAAATGAAACGGGATGAGGCCGGTATTAGGGGTGTCCCACAGGGATCGATACCACGCCGCCTTGTTGATTGGATAATAGCCACGTTTAAACCCTTTTTAATTGATGATACTATATTTCCATTTTCGGCAATTAAAGAACTCGAGCCGATTATTGAAGCAATGGACATCGATAAAATATTGGAAACAAAGTTAAAACGTGCTTATAAATCAAAGGAAAAAGTCGAGCCGGAGGATGTACCATTGGTTAAAATGGAAACTGCTAAAGTATCCGGTAAATTGACTGACTTATTTTAAATGAAACGTCTAAATAAAAAGGGCTTCACGTTAATTGAGCTGATTGCAGTTCTATTAATCATTGGTGTATTGGGCACCTTTATTGCCAAGAGATATATTGGTTTTGATATACATGCCAAGGAAAAAATTGAGGCCGTGCAACAGACCGCTCAAAGCCGCAAGGATGGCTTATATAAATATGCCGGTATAGAAAAATCTGAAGAGGATGCCGCAACCGATGTCGAAACGGAAGAAGAAAATAATAGTGAATAAAGAACTGGCCGAGAGCCAGAAACTTCCGTTCGCCATTCCCACCGCAAAACCCACCAAATGGCACAAAGATAAATCCAAATATGACCGCAAAAAAGAAAAGGTAATTCCTGCCGATTAGCATATGTTGTGCTTGTTTTGACAAAACCCTCCCCTATTTGGTATAATAGATGACAGAAAGGTGGAGCAGATGTCTAAAAATAAGCAGAAAAATCCAAAGGGAAAGCACTATGTTACCAATAAGGAAATGATAACGGAGCTGAAAAAGCTAAAAAAGACTGGCGTAATAGGCGAGCGATTGCATCTGATATTCTATGAAATGGCGGAACAGATAGGCACGAAAGGCCGTTTTTCCGGCTATACTTGGATTGAGGATATGGTCTCCGATGCATACCTTAAATGTTGTATTATTGCCCATAAATTTGACACGGAACGGACAAACCCATTCGGGTATTTTACGACTGTAATTATTCACTATTTTTGGGATGCCTTGGCGGGAGAAAAAAAGCAGAAAAACATTAAAGATAAACTGCGGGACGAACAGATATCCCAATTATATCACCGTTATGGCATTCAATTTAAAGTGGGGCAGAGACATGATATGTAAAAAATTATTGGTTTTGACGGTTGGATTGCCACAGTCCGGAAAATCAACATGGGCAAAGGAGTCAGGACATCCTATTGTCAATCGGGATGCCATCCGAAAAACTCTTGGTGGCACCATCCGGTATTTTAAAGAGGAGAAAAGAGTATCTGAAATTGAACGGCTTATGGTTGAATCATTATTTAACGCCGGTCATGATACCGTTGTGGTTGATGCAACTAACCTCCGGCCAGTATATCGTAAGTCATGGGAGAAGTTTGCCAAAGAACTGAGTGATGTAAAGATATATTTACGCCACTTTTATACCTCAATGGAAGTTTGTATCCAGAGAGCAAAACGAAATTTTCCTGATGAGCCCCGTTTCCCGACCGTTATTCGTGGAATGTGGGAAAGTGCCACATTAGATGCAGGGAATATACCAGAAAAACAAATAAAATTCGGAGATTAACAAAATGACTGTTGCTGTAATTGGCGACCTTCACTTCGGAATGCGGATTAACGATGAGCGATTTATCGATTACCAAATAACCGAGTGGAAGAAATTTATAGGATATTGCAAAGAGAACGATATCAGGCGGATGATTATATTGGGGGATTTTTTCGATAACCGGAATTTTATATCGATTAAAATCCTGGACATTGTTTTAAATGAGATTGCCAGCGATATTAAAGTGCTTTTGCTCATTGGGAACCACGATACTCTTTTCAAAAATACGAGCAAAGTCAACACTCCGGACCTGATATTTAAAAAGCATAAACATATCAAAATTGTTCAGGCACCGGAGGAGATTGAAATTGATGGAGTCCCGTGCCTTTTTGTGCCGTGGATAAACAAAGAGAACTGGGATGAGTCTCTGGCCGCAATAAAAAATTCTAAGGCGAAGTATTGCTTCGGCCATTTCGAACTGCAAGGTTTTGAAATGACCAATGGTATCAAATGCACTGGCGGGATGAATGCATCGACCCTGCGTAAATTTAAATGGGTATTTTCCGGTCACTTTCATCTGGTGCAGAAAAAGGGCAATATCTTTTATTTGGGGTCGTTTTATCAGACCACGTGGGCCGACTGCGGCGACCAGAAGTTTGCTTATACTTTAGAGCTTGCACAGAAAATAGCCCAAACTCAGCGATTGGACGATTTTGACTTAAAACAAGTCCCAATGGCCCGATCGATATTCAAAAAAATATATTTGACGGCGGACAAGCCTATAACTAAAAAGCACGTTGAATCCGCCGCCGATTGTTATGTAAAGGTTTATCTCAATTACAAAATGAAGGCAAAAGATGAAAAACTTTTGTCAAAATTGATGGAATCTGCTATAAAATGTGATGTCATTGATATAAGTCTTTTATTGGATGCGCCGGATGATGGGGACGTTGACAATGAGGATTTTATGGAAATATTTGAAGGGTATATGGAAATCCAAGACGATTTGGATGCCGACCTCAAAGCCGGGGTTATAAAATTGATGAAGGAGACCTATAATGAAGCCCTCAGTTGATTTGAGCAAGCCAGTCACTGATTTATCGGATGTCGGAGTTGGTGATTTTGGGTTTAATTCCGTCCGTGCAAAGATATTATATCAATGGCAAATTACGGAAGATATCCAAGACCACTCTCCATATCTGGAATTCGGTTGGTATGGATTTGTGCCACTGATAATTTTCAGGAGCTAAAATGCTATTCAAAAAAATCAAATGGAAAAACCTGTTCTCCTATGGAAAAGGTTGGACGGAGATGCGTCTCGATTCCCAAGAGACCATCAATATTATCGGCAATAATGGGGCCGGTAAATCCGTCTTCGTTGAGGCATTATTTTTTGCTTTGACCGGCAGACCACTGCGAAAATGTAAAAAGGAGCAAATTGTAAACATCCTCAATAAAAAGGACTGCCTTGTGGTATTGGAGGTGCAGGCAGGAAAATCCAATTATATAATTTCCCGTGGGGCAAAGCCGAACGTTTTTACCATCGAAAAGGACGGGACGCCGATGGATGAAGCGTCAATGATGATGGATACTCAGACATATTTGGAGTTTGTGCTTGGATTTTCAAAGAAAAATTTAAAGCATACACTCATCATGTCCACAACTGATTATATCCCGTTCCTGCGCCTCACAGCCGCCGACAAACGGATGTTTATAGAGGATATCCTGGCGATTGAGATATTTTCCGTGATGAATAAACTCGTCAAGGCAAAATTATCGATATTAAAGGATGAGATGCGAGATAATGATACCGCTATCGATAAACTTCAATATAAACTGAATATGATTTTGGAGTACAATAAGCAACAGCGGGAATCCAACGATGACCAAATTGAGGAGTTGATGGGGAGTATTGAAAAAGAACAGGCATCGGCAAAAGATGAACTGACCGCATTAAAAAAGCAGGCCGGGGAATTAAAACAGTCGATGATAGACCTTAAAAAAAGGTCTGCAGACCTCACTTTGGGTATAGCCGACAAGCAAGCCGCCCACGAAAAATTGGGCAATGAGCGGTCCGGATATTTTCATGAGATGGTCGCTTTAAAAGAGGGGATGGAAGGTGATAAAGAAAAATATCGGCAAAACCACGATAAGGGGTCAAAAGTCCGCTATAAAATCGGCCTTGAATTAGAAGGTAAAAAGACCGACCTTGAATATTATACGGTAACAACCGAATGCTCCGCTTGCAAACAGCCAATGGACCCAAAATTCCAAAAGAAACAATTGGCGGATATTCGAGCAGAGATAGAGATATTAGAAAAACGCCACAAAAAAGTCGAAGCTGAGTTGGATAAGGTTGAGGCATTTAAGGCGGAGATTGATAAGATTGAAGCCGATACGATTGCACCACTTGACGAAAAGTGTAAACTTCTGGAAACAGAAATGTCAAATTATCAGCTTGGATGGTATGATGACGAGAATGACGTAAAGGTAAACGATGCAAAAATTGAGGCCGGTAAAAAGCAACTGGCCAATTTTAAGGCAACTCGTGAGTCCGTAATTTCCAATACAAAACGCCGCATCACCGAAGTCGAAAAACAAATTGAAGACCTGCGAAACGAGTCCCGTGGGAATTTAAAAGATGAGGATGGGCCGGCAGAGGAGGTTTCAGCCGCCCAAATAAATCAAAAACAACTGGCCTTTAAAAAACTGGTTCACGATGTAACGATCAAAATACTGTCCGATAAAGGCATTAAGACCTATATTATTAAACGTTATATCCCGAAACTCAACACATTGGTCAACCAGTATTTGAGCATTTTATCTGCGCCATATGAAATATCATTTGATGAGGAACTCGAAGAGAAAATTGCCCTCAAGGGATATGATAAATTGTCTTATAATAATTTTTCCGAAGGGGAGAGGCAACGATGTGATATCGCCCTGCTATTTTCATTTCTTGATATTGCCAAAATGAAAAATTCCCTGACCTCAAATCTGCTCATTATGGATGAGGTATTTGACCGGAGTCTGGACGATGACGGCATCCGCGGGATAATAAATATCATTGATTCCATGCGCCAGAAAGGATTTACAATTATCAATATTTCACATAAACATCAACTGGCCGACCAATTTGATGTCACTTTTCGAGCCATAAAAGAGAGATTCTCGAGATTGGAAAAAATATGAAATATAATTATTCAGAGGAGAAATAATGACATATGATTACGGAACGTGGTATAATGTAAAACGTTATATCAATCGATTTAAAAACGGCCAGATTATCAAACGTAAACGCCTTTTAAAGCAAAGGGAATTTGAGAAAAAGCTACCACCTTTAAAACGCGGATACCATTGGATGGAATCCTATTTGCAAGCCCACATGTATTTTAGTCATGAATATGGGACGGTTGATGTATATCGGCGTTACCTAACAAAAGCCGGATATTTGAAAAGAGTTAGGCAAGGAGAATATATAAAAGTGAAACATATCCCGATTAGAATTACCCGCCGAGACGTCCAACGACAGGGATATGACGTTTCTAATTATCAAAAAGGATGGTAAATCTTGCAATATTTCGGAGGCAAACAGAGGACGGCATTAGATATCACAACTGTCTTGAATCATATGATTCGAAAAGACCAGAGATATTTTGAGCCATTTGTTGGTGGAGCATCTATTTGTGCCGGAATGATGGCAAAGGAAAGAATCGCCAACGATACAAATAAATTTCTCATTGCAATGTATAAAGCCTTACAGGGCAAATGGAAACCGGCAACTTCGGTGACCGAAAATGAATATTATGCAATGAAAAAGCTCGTCATGCCGGACTATAAAAACCAAGATGGATTCGGCACAGATATGCCGGACGATTGGAATCCAACCCCGGCAGATATCGGTTTCGCCGGAATTGCCTGCTCCTTTTATGGAATGTGGTTTGGCAGTTATGCACGGGATGCAAAAGGAAAAGGCAAAAAGGGAACTGGCCACCTTCAAGAATTCGCCCTCAAAGGCCACAATACTTTAATCCAACTTAGGGACAAAATAAAAGGGGTCAAATTCTTTTCCAAAAGTTATGATGAATTCAATCCGAAAAACGCCCTTATATATTGCGACCCACCATACTCTGGAACAGACCAACCATACTTCACAAAGACGTTTGATACCGACCATTTTTGGGATGTGATGCGAGAGTGGGCATCTGACCCGACCAACACCGTTGTGATTTCGGAATATGATGCGCCGGATGATTTCCCTTGTATCATTGAGATACCAACAAAGACCTGCATTTTTGTTAAAGATAGCAGGGGCAATATGTCAAAGGCAGACCGAGTTGAAAAGCTATTTTCAAAAACCAAATATAATCCGTGGGAAGGAATATTTTAATATGAGATTTTTTGGTGGCAAAGGCACCATTGCTGAGCCGATATGCAATATGATAAATCAATGGATGAAACCTGGCCAAGAATTTGTTGAGCCATTTGTCGGGTCAGCATGGATTGTGCGAGATGTTGCCGCCAAACGCCGGTTCGCATCTGATACAAATCCATATCTCATCGCCATGTATAAAGCCCTGCAAGACGGATGGGTGCCACCAACTCATTTTAATGAGTCGGAATATAAAGCATTAAAGGCAAATAAAGAAGAAGCCGACCCTGCATTGGTTGGATTTATTGGTCACTTTTGCTCATTCGCCGGGATGTGGTTTGCTGGTCTTGCAAAGGATTCCAAGAAGGTTAATTATGTCAAAGGTGCCGCAAAAACTGTTTTAAAAATGGCGAAGGATATTTGGGGAGTAAATTTCAATTGCATGTCTTATGACGAATGGATACCAAAGAATGCATTCATATATTGTGACCCGCCATATGCCGACACTGGGCAGGAATATTTTAGCACCAGTTTTGACTCTGAAAAGTTTTGGGAAGTAATGAGGAGGTGGTCGGAAAATAATACCGTTATAATATCGGAATACAAAGCTCCTTCCGATTTTCAGTGCATTGCCGAATATCGGGTCCGGATGAAGTTAAACACGGAGATGCGAACTGAAAAGGTATTTTCAAAACATGAATATAAACCTTTCGGAAGGATATTTTGAAATTAAATATGATAAACAAATTAGAAAGGAATTACAATGATTTGTTTCACGAATGATACGCCACTGAGGAGAGTCGAACATTTAACTAAACTTCTGGAAAAGGTATTTGAGCACGTTCATGCCATAGAATTGCCTGCATATTCCGAGTCAAAAATCCAGGAGTTTGAAGAAGAGTTTATGGAAATCCAAAACCCATCAAATGGTGAGAAAACCATATGATTTATGTAACTGCCGACCATCACTTCGGCCATAAAAATATAATTAAATATGAAGACCGACCATTTGAATCTGTTGCTCAAATGAATTCGGCCATGATTGAGTATTGGAATAAAGTGGTTACCATCCAAGATTACGTTATCCACCTTGGAGATTTCTCACTTATGTCGCCTGATTTGACGGTCGATGTTTGTCAAATAATCAAAGGTCAGATTATTTTAATCAATGGAAACCATGACCGCCGGACCCGGTCTTTTTGGGAAAATCGGGCCGGCATTCTAAAATGGTTCAAAAGGCCGCAACTGGTAAATAATATTTTATGGTTAACTCATGCCGTGGACTGGGGACCAGCAAAAGAAATCCTTCCGCAATATAGAACATTTAAAATCTGGACGGGAAAATTGGATTTTGTTGAGGTCCGGATTGAGGAAGATATCGTTTTGCATGGCCACTCTCACGGTAAAATAAAAACAAACGGATATTTTATTAACTGCGGGGTCGATGCTTGGAATTTTACGCCGATTCCATTATCCGAACTTATCCCGCCACTTATGGTAAAGGAAGTCC
>PVMK01123718.1_pt1 | contig 57348 bp, 51 predicted proteins | sample 1853481 | NCBI WGS metagenome assembly PVMK01 (sample SAMN08533507, study PRJNA380276) | Marine sediment metagenome, whole genome shotgun sequencing project.
TATTGCCTACATCTCGGCTGGCTCCAACATGGGAGACCGGCTGCAGAATTGCCGGAAGGGAACGGAGTCGCTCACAGCACCCGGCAACTCCCGAATCCTTGCGCAATCCCGCATTTATACAACCGAACCGGTGGATTATGAAGATCAGGGCTGGTTTATCAATATGATGGTCAAACTTGAGACCGCACATGACCCCTTCCAACTCCTGGATCAGATTGAAGATATTCAACGGGCCGCCGGGCGTTTGCATGACCCGATTCGGTTTGGTCCCCGGATTCTGGATCTGGATATTATTTTGTACGATGATCGCATCATCGACTCTGAGCGCCTGGTGGTGCCGCATCCCCGCATGCATAAAAGACGCTTTGTGTTAAAGCCGATCTGTGATATAGATCCATCCATAATTCATCCGGTACTGAAACAGGAAATGCATTTTCTGCTGAAGCGGCTGGCGGATGAGAATCAAAAGGTGTTCGAATATAAATGCTCAAATTCTTAATACTTTTTTGTGTTGCGTTCCTATTATACAGATCTTTGAGATCTTGGATATTTCCGGATATGTCGAAAAAAAAACAGTTTCCGGAAAAGCAACAGGCCAGATCGACGATGTGATGATCAAAGATCCCTATTGTGAAGCCTATTTTCCCAAAAGAAATGCCGTGCATTCGAATGTTAAAGGTAACGATCTATATTTTTGCAGCAAAAAGTGCAGGGATAAATATGTTGCCCGTCAAGGTCAGGAAAATTAAATTAAGGCAAACTCCATGGATACTCTCCAAAATCTAATCAGTGGCCCCAACAAACTAACGCTTTTTCGCATTGCAGTGGTACCGATCATTATTATTCTTCTGCTGTTTCCCAACCCAATTTGTACATTGATCGCTGGGCTTTTATTCAGTGCCGCTGCAATTACGGACTATCTGGATGGCTATTATGCCAGGAAAAAAGGCCTGGTGACCACGCTTGGAAAGATTATGGACCCGGTTGCCGACAAGCTGCTGGTTTCATCGGCCTTTATCCTGCTGACCTCTCTGGGGTGGGTGCCGGCCTGGATGGCCTGTATCATTATCGGCCGCGAACTCGCCGTGACAGGCTTGCGCAATATTATCGCTGAAAAAGGCGAAGACCTGTCGGCATCCAACCTTGGAAAATACAAAACCGGCTTTCAAATTGCCGCCATTATTCCCCTCATGATCCATTATCCATTTTTTGGCCTCAACGTACAGGTCATCGGTACGTTATTTTTGTGGGGGGCGCTGGTGTTCACCATCTGGTCGGGGGCGGATTATTTCATCCGCTCCAGAAGTCTTCTGCAGGGTTGAGCTTTTTTGTTGACAATGTATTGTTTTCTGGCTAAAAATTAAGATTTACAAGAGCGGGAATAACTCAGTGGTAGAGTGCGACCTTGCCAAGGTCGAAGTCGCGGGTTCAAATCCCGTTTCCCGCTCCATTTTTTTTGGCGGCATAGCCAAGTGGTAAGGCAGCGGTCTGCAAAACCGCAATTCGTCAGTTCGACTCTGACTGCCGCCTCCAGAATTAAGAAAAGCTTGCAACATGATGTTGCAAGCTTTTTTTAATTTTGATCCTTAATCGACATGGTGGCGGGGTCTAGCATCAAATCGGGTTGATCCCCCTGGGAGCCGGGGCCTTTAATAGCTTTTATTTGAATTTGTTTGCCAACCGGAACCAGCTGAATGGCTACTTCGAATAAATCGGCGACTTGAATCAGTTGCGCAGGGGTGCTGCTGGGACCGGGCTCTTCGTGCCTGTGGGTTCGAACGGTAAACCACACATGCATCCCCTGGCGGCCGGCGAGGTTCTTTAAATCCGCCAGGTCCTGATTGACCGCATCGTCGAACGGGAGGCCGTCAATGATTATGGAATGCGGCTTAAAAATATCCTGCTCGATCAGGCCGGTAAGTCTTTCTTCAAGTTTCGGAACGCTGAAGCCTTCCACACGAAACGTCATAATGAACCGATGGGGCAGAACTGTATCCCACAGCTGAACGCTTTGATGGATAGCGTATTGCGTTGCAATCCGGTTAAAAACCTCCTTATACCACAGGCTTACTTTTTTTACGGGATCATCAAGACTAATGTGAAGAACTTTTTTTTCGCGAAGCATGCTGTTTAAGGCCAGCTGAACCAAGAAGGCTGTTTTGCCCACACCGGCCCGGGCCATTACGGCCCCGAATTCGCCTCTATTAAGGATATCATCGCTTTCATATCCCATCCGTCGCAGCGGATTTTTCAATATGAGCTCATTTTTTAGCATGCCGATATTCCTTTCTCTAATATAACAGATATTGTCTGTCAGTATTCCCGGTATCTTTTTCTTAAATTCGGGTTCCTTGAAAGGAAACGTTTTGCCCTCGAATTCAAACTGTCTTCGGGTGTTAACAAAAGAATTTGTATTTTTGAAGCTCTTTATTTCAGCCATTTGATAACATTAATTCATAACACGCAACATTTTTTAAGCAACATTCTTTTTTTCCTCCGCCGCTTTTTTCATCAACTCGTCAGCGATGGATTGCGGAACCTGTTTATAAGTGAGGAATTCCATCGTAAATTGCGCCCGGCCTTTGGTGACCGATCTTAAATCAGTGGCGTAGCCAAACATTTCAGACAGCGGGACTTGCGCTTCGATGACACTGAAAGGTCCCTCGTCCTGTGTGCCGACAATCAATGCCCTGCGCTGATTTAAAGTCGCCATTACCGCACCCTGAAATTCAGTGGGTGTTTCCACAACAACTTTCATGATAGGCTCTTGAATAACCGGCTTGGCCTTGGCGTAGCCCTGCCGGAAAGCGCCGCGGGCCGCGGCCTGAAACGCCATATCGGATGAATCCACGGAATGAGAGGCGCCGTCATTGATGACCACCCGAATCCCGGTGATTGGAAACTCCATTTTGGGTCCTTTTACCATGGAATTTTTAAAGCCCTTTTCACAGGCGGCGATAAATTGGGTCGGAATCACCCCGCGCACGATTTTATTTTCGAAAACAAAATCTTCATCCTGGATCGGCTCCAAATAGCCGGCAACCCGTCCGAATTGACCGGCACCACCGGTTTGCTTTTTGTGAATATAGTCGAACCCCGCTTTCTGGGTAATGGTTTCCCGATAGGCGACACGGGGCGGGCTGGTGTCTACTTCGGCCTGATATTCGCGCCGCATGCGTTCAATGTAGACTTCCAGATGGAGTTCACCCATCCCCGAAATAATCGTATCACCGGTTTCCTCGTTCACATAGGCTTTAAATGTCGGGTCTTCTTTGGTAAATCGCCCCAGGGCTTTGGATACATTGATCTCTGATTTATTGTCCTTGGGAAAAATGGCCAGAGATATGACCGGTTCCGGCACATGCATGGATGTCATGGTTAAACTGATTCCGGGCGCGACAAAGGTGTCTCCAGAAGCGCAGTCAATACCAAACAATGCGCCGATATAACCGGCAGGAATCGTGTCGATATCCTCCATCTGGTCGGCATGCATGCGGATGAGGCGGCCCACCTTAACTTTTTTACCGGTACGCACATTAACGATCGTATCCCCTTTGGTCAGAGCCCCCTGATAAACACGGATGTATGTTAGCTGACCATAAGGTCCGTCTTCCAGCTTAAACGCCAGGGCAACCAACGGTTTATCGATCGTATTGGAAAGTACAATCGTTTGCTCATCATTATCCATATCCATCGCCTGGTTTTCAACATCGAGCGGGCAGGGGAGAAGTCGGGTCACCGCATCCAAAAGGGGTTGGATTCCTTTATTTTTATATGCAGAGCCCATGAAGACCGGTGTCAGCCGGCCCGAGATGACACCCTGGCGTATACCGTCGATAATCATTTCATCGGTGACGTCTTTTTCTTCCAGAATAGCTTCAGTCAGTTCATCTGAAAACATGGAGGCCTGATCGATAAGGATTTCTCGGTTATCCAGGGCGGTTTGCATTAAATCCGCCGGAATTTCCTCTAGACGGACCTTCTCACCTTTATCGCCGACAAAATAGACAGCCTTCATGGTAACGAGATCGATGAGGCCCTCAAAATCGGCTTCCAGCCCTATCGGAAGTTGCATCGCCAGCGGGTTATGCCCTAATTTTTCTTTAAGCTGTTTGATCACCCGTACCGGGTTGGCGCCGCTGCGATCGCATTTGTTTACAAACCCAATACAGGGGACTTTGTAGCGTTTCATTTGTTGATCGACCGTTATGGACTGGGATTGGACTCCGGCAACGCCACAAAGCACGAGTATGGCCCCATCTAGGACTCTCAGGGAACGTTCGACCTCGATCGTAAAGTCTACGTGGCCCGGGGTGTCGATGATATTGATTTCGTGGCCCAGCCACTCGCAGTAGGTGGCCGCCGAAGCAATGGTGATGCCGCGCTCCTTTTCAAGTTCCATGGAATCCATGGTGGCGCCGACGCCATCTTTTCCCTTGACATCATGCATCGTGTGGATGCGCTGGGTGTAGAAAAGAATGCGCTCAGTCAGGGTCGTTTTTCCCGAGTCGATGTGGGCGCTGATACCGATGTTTCTGACGTTTCGGATGTCTTTTTTCATTTAGCTTTCCTTAGCACCTGGATTAAAAACCCCCATCTGCCGAGATGCGCGATGGGGGTGATTAAACAGTGAAATGTAAAACGCCAGTATTTAATGATCAATTTGGCTTTTGTCAAGCAATTTTTTTAATCTGCGACCCTTTTTAAATCGTTTGGTGACCGGGCGTTTTCTCAAGAGCACATAAGTAGCTCCGGCGCCCCCGTCACATAATCGTGCGCTGGCAAATGCCATGACCCACTTTCGCCAGGGACCGGTCGTAAGCCATTTAAATACGTTTGTCTTTAAGATCGGTTCCGCCGGTGACGAAAGGCCACGGCCATGAATGACTAAAACCATACGTTTTCCGTCGGCGATGCTTTTTTTTAAAAAGTCCTCAAAGGCATCCCTGGCGTTTGCGACACTGAGTCCATGCAAATCTATGTGCCCCTGGATCGAAAACTCTCCGCGATGAAGCCTTTCAGCGACTGCGCGATTGATCTGGTACCCGGTACCTTCGATATATTCAGCTGTGTCCGCAACGACAAACCCTTTGCCGGTCCTAACTAGTTCTTCCAGCTGGCGCAAGATTTCAGATTCCGTGTTGTTAGCAGCAACGGAAACTGGCGACTTTTGGGAAGGCTGCTCGGTGCAAATGTTTCGCGGTAATCTTACGACATCCGCCATGGCCTCCTCGAAGATCGTCTGGTCTTTTTCGGGATCTGTTCTGTCAGGGGTTGATTTTGAGGGTGAGGAGACCGCAGCCTTTTTGAGCGCAATAGATTTGTTTTCCAAAAGGGCCTTTAGGCCTTCAAATGGACGGAATCCGCCTTTATGTCCGGAAGATTTCATTTGATGTGCATATTTTCTGAAATTGCGGAATTGTCTCATACTATATGGCTTTTTCAATCAGAAGACAAATTATTGTTGGTTTGGTCTCAAGTTTTTTGTTATGTTTTGCAAAATTCAATTTGTTTACCCGTTGGGAAAGCCGATGTCACCCCATCTTCTGCGCGTGTCCCGCCATAGCTGACAAAGCGACGGCGGATTGCCAAGGGCTCGCGGTCCCGCCCAGGCGGGACAACTTCGCCCTTGGACGCTTGACGGAGCGAAGCGAAGATTCAGCTAGCGGGGAAGCTGGGGCAACCTCGACTTTTGCTCAATTAGGGTTTAAGATATACAGATAAATGGGTAGACTATAAAACGAATGCATGCAAAAGGGTATTAGGATGGATTTGAAGCGCCTTAGTCCGGCTAAAGTCGTCAATGCGCGCGAGGCTGTATCCAAAATTAAAAATGGCAGTCGTGTTTTCATCGGCACAGGATGCGGCGAACCCCAGCATCTGATCAAAGCCATGGTAGTTGATTCAAATATCCAGGATATTTTGATCTATCAGATGCTTTCGTCGACGCTTTCCGGGTTCATTGATGATGAATCGTTTCGCCGACGGTTTTCCCTCAAGCTTTTTTTTATCAGTCAGAGTATGCGCAAAGCGGCATTTGAAGGAAAAATTGATTATATTCCGGCGTATTTGTCTCAAATTCCGCGGCTGTTTTCCAGTCAGCGTATCGGGCTTGATGTTGCACTGGTACAGGTCAGCCCGCCCGATAAATTCGGGTATTGCAGCCTGGGTGTCTCAGTGGATATCACCCGATCGGGATTGGAAAACTCAGGCATGGTCATTGCCCAGGTGAATCCGCGGATGCCTCGAACCTGGGGCGACAGTTTCGTCCATCTTGATGAAATCGACTGGTTGGTCCCTTTCGAAGAACCCCTTGTAGAGGTGATACCGACGGTAAAAGATAACGAGATCGCCCGCAGGATCGGCCTTTTTGTTTCCCAGCTTATTGATGACGGGGCCACCCTTCAAATCGGCTTCGGACATCTTCCTTATGCCATCCTCCACTATTTAGATAACAAGAAGGATTTAGGTCTTCACACCCAGCTGATTACCGACGGTCTGCTGCCTTTATTTAAGAAAAAAATCATTACCAACAAGAAGAAAACATTACTGCCGGGAAGAACCGTGACCTCCTTGTGTATGGGCTCGGAAAAACTTTACGCCTACGTCAACAACAATCCCGCCTTCTACTTTCGATCATCGGAATTCGTGAATGACCCGACTGTAATTGCGCGCAACGATCATCTGGTCTCTATCAGTTCGGCCCTGGAAGTGGATTTAACCGGTCAGATCTGTTCGGATTCCATGGGCTACTTATTTTATAGCGGCATCGGGGATCAGGTTGATTTTTTAAGAGGAAGCTCAATGTCGAATGGCGGATTTTCGATTGTCGCATTACCGTCGACGGCCCAAAATGGCGCGGTATCACGTATAGTGCCCCATTTAAGTGAAGGCGCAGGTGTAGCCACTACCCGCGGGGATGTGAACTTTGTCATTACCGAATACGGATCGCCGAACTGCAGGGAAAAGGGATTTTTCAGCGGGTAATGGAGCTGGCTCAAATTGCCCATCCAAAATTTCGCGAGGAGTTAATCAGGGTGGCGAAAAAACGTCATTATATATTTGCCGACCAGCTGCCGCCTTCAACCGAGGATCTTCTTTTCCTGGAAGGTTACAAGAGCGTGTTAAAATTGAAAAACGGTAAAACAATGGAGTTCCGGCCACTTCTGCCATCCGATGAGTTTGCCTATCGGAATTTCTTTTATTCGCTTCAGGAAAAAACGATCTATTTGCGGTTTTTCTATCGCATGCGGACCTTTTCCCATGAAGTGATTCAAAAACACTGGGCCAGTGTCGATTACCATAAAAACATGTCTATCATCGGTCTCGTTCAGAAAGGCGGACATAAAGAGATTAGTGCGATTGGGACCTATGCTTATGATAAGGAAAACAGGGCTGAAATAGCCTTTGTGGTTCGTGAAGAATATCAGGGAATGGGGATTGCTTCATATCTCCTCAGCGTGCTTGAAAAAATAGCTTTAGAAAACAATTATACTCATTTTTCGGCAGCTGTTTTGCGAGAAAATAAGGCAATGATTCAAGTTTTTAGAAAGCGATATCCCAATTTAAAGATGTCCGTTCAAAACGGCAACGAGGTTTTGATCGAAATGGATTTAAATGATGCGGTTGAATTCCAAGAAGCGCCGGATTAAATAGGTTAACCGATCGCCATCGAATTGCCGGCTCCAAATCATCCTCCTCACAAGTGCATCGCGTGCCAGAGTTAAGCTGGATGCTAACTTCTTTTTAGTTGGTCCGCATTAAATCTTATGATTTTGCCCCTTCGCAAAAAAGAAAAATAGCGCTATACTTAAACGTCACGGAATTTCTATAGCATATTGAAAGCTTGTAGCTTTTAACGACACTTTTCTTTATGCCACCTACGTTCCAATTGTGAGCGAAGCGAACTAAGTTCACGATAGATCCATAACGATTAGAGATTAAAGATTTAGCTTGCTAAAATGGTGTTTTTTTTGTAATTTAAGAAAGATAAGCAGGTTATAAAAAATTTTTAGACCCTTATCTTAGGTGTCGGGGTATATCGGGTCAATAAGATTAAAGTTTTCTTTAAAGGTACCGAATTTACTTTAGATCGAAAACAGGCAGGTTAATAAAACAGCATAAAAATTTTTCAGGAGGGGCAATTGTCATACACGCTTGGTCAAAAACAGCTCGATAGCATAGAGGATATTTTAAATCAGGATCTCATTGACAATGGGGTACGCTGTGTTTTTCTAATCGACATGGCCGGAAACATCATCACCAACTTGGATAACGGAGAAAAACAGCACGATATATACTCGTTGGCGGCTTTGGCAGCCGGCAATTTCGGTGCTGTCAGCGCTATGGCCAAAATCATCGGCGAAAATGAGTTTTCATTGCTGTTTCACAAAGGCAAAAAAGAGAATATACATTTTAACAAAATTACGACAGAATTTTTGCTGATCACCATCTTTGGCAATGATATCTCTCTGGGCTTTTTAAGACTCAAGGTCGCCGATTCAGTTGAACAGTTAAAAACCATATTAGAATCCCTCCTGTCGCTTTAACCCATTGGTCAATCTGCAGCCTATCTGAAGGTGTTTTGGTTGCGTTCTAATCATATTTTTAGCACATGGCATTTGTAAATTTAAAAAATAAAGAAATCCAGGTAAAAATTGTCTATTACGGTCCCGGTCGAGGCGGTAAGACTACGAATCTGGAATATATCTACAAAAAGTTCCGAAAACGCATCAATACTGAGATGGTCACCGTCAAGACCCATGGAGACCGGACACTTTTCTTTGATTTTTTGCCCTTTGATATCGGCGTTATCAATGGATATGATGTTAAAATTCAACTTTACACTGTACCGGGTCAAGTTAAATATAACGCCACCCGGAGACTGGTCCTTAGAGGTGTTGACGGCATCGTTTTTGTCGCCGATGCCATGGCCGTCCGCCGCGAAAAAAATATTCTATCTCTAAAAAATCTGCAGGACAATCTTGCCAATTATAAAAAGAGTATCTTTAAAATTCCTTGTGTGATGCAGTATAATAAAGTTGATCTTTTGGAGCAGGGAATTCCATTGCTTCCCGTTGAGACCCTTGAAAAAGATCTCAACGGCCAGTTAAAAAGACCTTCTTTTAAAGCCAGTGCCCTGAACGGGACCAATGTTGTAATGACTTTGAAAAAAATTATTTCAATGACTGTGGCGTCCATTAAAAGGGATTTGAAATAGGAGGAGATAAATTGGTCGATACGAATAAAGACGACAAATTAGACTCTGAAATCGCAAAGCGTCTTGATGACCTTTTTGGAGAAGGTGATGCCTCTTCCGGTGAAACTAGTGCTATGAAAGCGAATGATGCGACTACAGACGAAAATAAATCTCAAAATCAAACCGGGCAAGCAGCAGATGATGAAATTTTTGAATTAGAGGATGTCGCATTAAACAAAACGGGTGAAGGACGCCGACCGGCTGACTATCCCCTGGCCGAGTTGAAGAACATGGTTCTTTCTATCGACTGGGAAATTACGGACGAAGTACTAGCCGGTTTTCTTTCTCAAATAGATGGCCTCAAAAATACCTATAAAAAAGAAAAGATTATTTTGATGTTTCTTCAGCTTCTAGGCTCTTTGGGAGAATATATCAAAACCAATCGAGGGAATGCCCATCCAAAAACGTTTAAAATATTGAACTCGGTGTTCGCGCGTCTAGAAGATGTGGTTCTATCACATGGCATGTCGGAGTTAGAAAAGAAAAAGATTCTTCGCACTGAAATGAATAAATATAAGCAGCTCAGGAAACAGGTATCGAAGAAAAATGCGACCGCTGTGGGTAGAAGGCAAGCCAAACTCCTGCAAAAAGATGAAACCGATGTCGGCGCGCCAAAAAAGCAGAAGGCGGGTATGCCTTCTGATAAAGTTCCTGCCACAGCCAAATCACACGACTCCTTGGCCGAAGCGATTGAAGAGCTTAAACAATTTATTCATTCCGAGTTAAGCGCTTTGAGGCAGGAGCTAAAAATATTCCATAAATCAAAATAGTATTTCCCTCTCAACCCTTTGCCTTAGATAGTTACAACCAAAGATTAATAGGAATTCATCTTCAAACAAACCCTGACAACCCTTAATCTGGCATCTATGTTGAAAACGGTAACAATGAGGTAGCATTATGGATTTTTCGTCGAGCGAAATTTCCTCTACGGTTTTCAAGCGTATCGTTCGTGATGACATTGGAGAATTCTCACTGGATCATCAAATGCTTACCGTTTTCATGGAATTAGACGGTAAGGCGCCGTTAAGTACTGTAGCTCAAAAAGTAGGTCTGAATATGAGCACGATGCGTGAAGTCATTGCCAAGCTAATGCAAAATGGACTGGTTGAGAAGATGGACAAAGAAATTGTAACCCTTGACAAGGATTTTTTCGACTATCTCGTGTCCCATTTATCACTGGCCTTAGGGCCTATTGCTCAGGTACTGATTGAAGATGAAGTTCGTAATTTAGGCCATGAAATATCTGGGTTCCCTGGACATCGTGTGGCTGAATTGGTCGACAATCTGGCCCAGGATATACGACGTAAGGAAAAAAAAATTGTTTTTCTCAAAATGATGGCAGCTAAGATTCGTGAAAAACGATACTTAACGGAATAATTTTGTGTTTTTATTGTTTAGTCGGAACGTATGGTCAATTTGAATTTATCCATCGCTTTAATCGTAAAATCATATAGTTAATTGAGATTATCAATAGGAGTACTGCTATGATTGTCATCTGTGAGGAGTGTGGGAAAAAATATCGGATTGACGCTACTAAAATGAAAGGCACTGCTGCCCGGTTTAAATGCCGAGTATGTACCCATGTGATCGTGGTTTCAAAGCCGCAATCAGCTTCGGCTGTTACAGCGGTAGCGGATTTCTCCGCAACAATAACAGAAGTGGAAACCGCTGAGAAACAGGTATCGGCGACTGCGCCCAAGATTGAGCTTGGCCCCTTCGCAACTGGACGAACACAGGTGAGACCGGTTCGCAAAGCAGGGGCTTTCAATTTACGCACCAAAATGCTTCTGCTTTTTCTATTTATTCCGCTGTTTCTCATGACGGGCGCAAGCTTTCTATATTTATGGCAGCTTGAGAAAATGTCTGCCTTGCTCACCAAAGAAAGCACTAAAATCGTCAACCAGATGGCAGAAGATAAGATTGCAGATCTTTCCACTGCGGTTGCCATTCAATGCAGACTTTACCTGTTGGCGCATCCTGAATTAAAAAAGGAAGATTTTATGAATGATATGGGCTTTAAAACCCTGGCCGTCCAGAAGGTCGGTTTAACCGGGTATACGGCCCTTTATGAAATGCCCGATCCTAACAGTGTCTGGCGGACGTGGGCGCATGTAAACCCCAAAATTATCAGTATTGATATGTCAACACTGAAAAAACCGCTGGGGCGGAATTTTCCCGGTTTTTGGAAGATATACACCGGAGTTAAAGGGGGGAAACGATCCCAGGGCTATTATACCTGGCAGGATAAAGACGGAAAGTTTCGCGATAAATTTATGGTCTGTACTCCCGTTGCCGGGACTCCGTTTGTGGTTGCAGCGACAACCTATTTGGATGAATTTACCGGGCCTGTTAAACTGATGGAGACCCGGGCCCAAATTTTGACCGAAAAAACGCGGCTGATTACCTGGGCCATTTTGGGTGGGACTCTTTTGTTAATTGGTATCATTGTTTTCATCTACGGCCACCGCCTCACTGGCAAAATAAAATCATTAACGGACGTCGCCGAACGAATCAGTATTGGGGATCTTGGAATCGAAGTCGAAACCCAATCCAGGGACGAAATCGGAGAACTGGCAGAAGCGATCTCGCGAATGCAAGATAGTATTCGCCTATCAATAGAACGATTGCGTCGACGCCGATAAAAAAGTGGATGGTTGTCGGGCAGTGTAAACGAAATTAGAACCGGTTTGCCGGCATTTTCCTTTTTACGAGCATTGATAGAACTGCAGCGACATCTGAATCTATATTTGAGTTCGTGGAAAGTATCACAAAGGAGCAAAAATGGTTGTTATCCCCAGACAGCAGCCTGTGCTTGAAAACTTAAATATTTACTATTTAAACGTAAGAAAATTGCTTGAACATTTCCAGGGTGAAATCGGCGCCGGTGGCGTCTATTTTAAATCGCACGCAGCCGAAGGGGTCATATTTTTCGATCAGAACGAACTTTTAAGCGGTTTTTTCCAGGATCGAAATATTGAAATTTCGGGTCATGAGGCGATTGAGCGTCTTCTGGAAGCTGGGGATGATTATAATTTCAGCGTAAATATTTATGAAATCGGTATCGAAGAAGTTTACTACTGGGCCAGCATTCCAGCGGCGGAGAAAATTTACAAAGATCTTAGCACTGAATTTACGGATCTTGAGGGTCTTATAAAAAAGATGAGTTCTGAAAAGCTTACCGGCTATATTGATGTCTCTATCGGTAATGGCAAAGAAATGGCTCTCATTTTTCTAATAAATGGTAAAATTATGGGCGGCTCCTATTCCTGGGGCAATGGCTCACCGAGTCCATCTAAAAAAAATCAAGATTTACTTATCCGGAAAACCAAGGAATTAGGCGGCTCCTTTAATGTTTGTCGGATTCCTCTGGTAAAATCGGAAACGGAGCGTGAGCCCGGTTTAGAAAGGCCAAAGCACCCAGAAACAGCGATTGAAATTCTTGAAGAATTACTGGGAATATTTGAAAAAATGGTCCGTCTAAAAGGGAAGAAGCGAATCGATTTCCAAAAACTGCTGAAACAAAAGTTTGTCGAACATGCTGAGCGGTATGCTTTCTTAGATCCATTTGCCGGTGAATTTGAATACACTGAGCATAAAATCACTTTTTCAGGGCAAGCCAGCGATCAAAATTTGGTTGTTGGCGTTTTTACGGTCGTAAAGGAAATGGCCCAGGAACTGGGTCTTTTGTCGCCTCTAATTGAAAATTTGGATTCCTGGTCGGTTAAATATTCTGAAGAACTGGCAATATATGATATAACATTATGATAATATTATTTGCATTTTAGATTTTAGATTTCGGATTTTGGATTTAAGGAACGACAAAATAGCTGAGGGTCAACTCCAGCAGTTTCAATCCGAAATCAAAAATCCCCGCCCGCCTCGCCTGAGCGGCTCGCGATGGCGGGCAGGCAAATTCCAAAATCAAGGTTAGGGTTCATGGCGGGTGCAAATTTAATAGATACGGGTGATTACTCGGCCAGAAGGTATGCGGAATTTATCGACAGCCTCCCTGCCGCCCTTTTTCGTACCACCATTGAGGGTAAAATTGTCTATTGCAACCACGCCTTCGCAGATTTGTTTGGTTTTGACTCAGCCCTGGATCTGATCGACTATCCCGTCATTGAGCTTTACCAAAACAAAAAAGATCGAGGCGGTATTATTCATACGATTATGCAAACCGGGCGCATTGTTGATCTTCCGGTTGCCCTTAAGAAAAAAAATGGAACTCCAATATGGTGCGCGATAACTGCTAAAGCGGTCCTGGACGATGATGGTATTGTTGTTAATTTGGACGGAATTTTAAAAGAAATATCAGCGGATATTGATATCGGCAAAGAATCGTCCAAAATAGGAGGACCGGCTGAATATTTAAACGAGGTCATCATTATTTTCGATCTTCGTGGCGAGCTGATTAACATTAATCCAGCTGGAGAAGATCTGTTGGGTGCGCCCAAAGAGCGGTTATTGGGTAAATCGCTATCCGAATTTTTGGCCCCCGGAGATCGGGATCTATTTCTTATTTTTCTCTCCGATATTTTTAAAATGGGTCGCAATGAAGCCATTTTATCCATTCTGGATGGCAACTCAAATATACACCATCTTAAGTGCCAGGCATTTCTTGTAAAAAGCAATGGCCGGGTGCAGCATATTAAGTGTATCGCAAGAGATGTAACACGTATTATCAACAAGCAAAAAGAGCAAGCCGGTAATGAAAAGTTTAAGGGTGTTCTGGAAATGGCCGGCGGAGTGGCTCACCGCCTGAATCAGCCGCTGACGATTATTAATAATTTGATCAATGAAGTTTTGTCGGAATTACAGCAGGATAAAAAAATTTATCTTAAAATCGTTAAGGTCCATAATCAAATCAAGAAAATGAATGATATTACCGATAAATTAGGTAGGATAAAAAAGTATGAAGCCATGGATTATGTGGCCGGTATTAAAATCGTTGATATCGAGAAAGCCTCCTGGTCCCATGATAAAGAGGAAGACCGATGATAAAAAATGTTTTGCTGGTAGATGATGATAGCGAAATGCTCCATGCTCTCAAAGAAGGGTTTAAGAAATATCAAGAGTCTTTTGCGGTCCTTTTAGCCGAGGACGGCTTGCGGGCCCTGGAAAGCCTCAAGCAAAATATCATTTCTTTGGTTGTGACTGACCTGAAAATGCCCAACATGGACGGATTTGAGCTGTTGGCTCATATTATGGAGCATTATCCGGACATTCCCGTGATCATCATTACCGGCTATAGCACTCCTGAAATGGAGCAACTTGCGCGTGAAGGCGGTGCGGTCGGATATATTGCCAAACCATTTCTCATTGAAAATCTTGCGCGCCAAATCCTAACAACGCTGAGAAAGGAATCAGAAGGCGGAACCCTCCATAATGTTTCATCGGGTATGTTCCTGCAGTTAATTGAGATGGAACAGAAAACTTGCACCATTCGCCTGGAGGACAAATCGAGTGGTAAAAAAGGCATCCTGTTTTTTCATGAAGGCGAATTGTTTGATGCGCGGGTAAACAACATGCAAGGCGAAGCAGCATCCCATGAAATTTTTTCATGGGACGCGGTGAATCTCTCAATCCAAAATGGATGTGCTTTAAAGGAAAATAAAATTCAAAGCGATCTGCAAGCTCTCATTTTAGAAGCCATGCGACGAAAAGACGAGGATGAGCCGGAGGAAGTACCCGAGAGCGTCATGGAACAAATCGAACCCGGGGAAGATGATCCGGCCGATCTATTAAAAAAACTCAAGGAGCGGATTGAAAACCAAATCGGTCAACACTGTGGTCTTGAAGATTTATACCAGGATGAATTCTGGGACAGCCGGGTGGCCCAGCTCTCGAAGGCCGGCGAATTTTTTCATTTTGGGAAATTCATGCTCGGATACATCGACAAGGGTGATGCAAACGATTACATCCTATTGCCGGGTCAAAAGACTACCGTAATTACCGTTGATCCAAAGTGCCCGAGAGACAAAATCCTTCGCGTGATCAGCGAATAAGTATAACCCAAAATGAGCGTTTCAAATTTTAAAAATCGCTCAATTTAGGCATAAATAAAACCATCGGGTTTGAGAGCGAATATGCGCGAATTGTTTAATGATATATTGAGTACAAAGGGTGTAAAGGGAATTTTGTTATTTTCCTTTTCCGGGGATCTTATTTTTAAAGAGTTTATCTCCCCCATTAAAGAAGAACCTGAACATCGAGATTGGAGCTTTTTTATTGAATCCCTGGAAGGCATGCGGGAAACCGATCTGGTTTTTGAAAAGGGCAGAATCTATATCCGCAGAACTGAACTCGGGTATTTAGTCATATTAATGGCTCTTTTTGTTCCGATCGCGATGATCCGATTAAACTGTGACATTTTATTGCCGTCGTTAACGCATTCAAAATCGGGCAAAAAGTTTGGGCGGTTTTTTAAAAAAACAATAAGCAAAATAAAAACGTGATTCACGATCCAATACGGATCCTTAAGTCACGGTATTTTACATGAAAGGTATGACCTAAGAAATGAAGACAGATATCGAATCCAGAATTAATGAAGCAGAAGTTTGCCGCTCCATGGGATTATTTTCAGATTCGCTGGGTATTTACGAAAAGATTCTTGGGAGTGTATCATCCCAGGATACTCAAACCCACGATAAAATTGAAAAGCGTATCCGTCTGCTAAAACAGGAAATTGACAGTCACGAACAAACTGCGCCAAAAGGTGTTTCGGCAAAAGAAATTACCATGTTCCGAAAGCGTCTATCGGACCAGGGAGATGTTCCGGCCATTGTTGACAGTGCCTCGGCCTTTAAAGAGATGGGGCTGTTTGGGGAAGCCATACCCGAATATGCCAAACTGCTTAAAGAAGACTATCCTGTGGGCAAAGTCATTCCCGAGCTCACTGAAAGCCTATTAAAATTGCATTCGCCCTCCAAGGCATCGGAAGAGTTAAACAACCTGATAACTGATAAAAAACTGGCAAAAAGTGACTTCGCCCACATTAAATTTCTTTTTGGTCAGGAAATGGAGAAACGCGATCATCGGGAAGTAGCCCTTGATAATTATAAGGAAGCCAACAAGTTGAATCCTGGCGATGTCGAGATCAGAAAGCGAATGGATTTGATCGCGGCCACGTTTACCTCCGGCTCCAAATATGATTATCTGCTGCGCGAAAAAATAGTCACGACCGATCAATTGCAGCAGGCGTTTGCTCTTTCAAAAAAAATGAATAAAAGTGTGGAATTTGTTCTGACTGAACATAATAAAATCGGCAAAGCAGCCATCGGTAAATCCTTTTCGCTTTTTTATGACACCACGTTTCATGAATATGACCCAAACTTTACGGTTCCGGTCGAGTTGCTGTCCAATCTGAAAAAAGCATTTTTGCTGAACGAATACTGGGTTCCAATGGCCTGGGATAAAGACGGGGTGGAAATTTTGGTTGATGATCCGCGGGATCTGAATAAAACCGATAATATCAAGGCCTTGATGAAAACCGGTCGGATTAATTTTACCGTGGCGATCCGTGAAGATATCGAACAGTATATTAAACTGTTTTTTGCTGGGGGAGCTTCGACGGCAGAAGCAACAACGGCTGATCAAACTCTTGAGAATTTTGATTTACTGCCGGATGTCGTTTTTGAAGAAGAGGAAGAAGAAGAAATAGAAGATGAAGAATACGATGAGGCCTCGGGCAAAATCGTAAAGCTCGTGGACCAGGTCATTATTGCGGCCTACCGTAAAAATGCATCAGATATACATATTGAACCTTCGTCAATTACCAAGGCAACATTGATTCGCTTCCGCCTGGACGGCGTATGCCAGGAGTACATGAAGGTCCCCAGTTCCATGGTGCGCGGTATTATCTCCCGGGTCAAGATCATGTCCAACCTGGATATTGCCGAACGGCGTTTGCCCCAGGACGGAAAGATCAAATTCAAACGTAAAGGAGTCCCCACATTTGAACTCCGGGTTGCCACTCTTCCAACTCAAGGTGGTTTTGAGGATGTTGTTATGCGAATCCTAGCCTCTGCCGGCGCCATGCAACTCGAAGAAATGGGACTCACCGATCGAAACACGGAAGTGATAAAGCGCATTATCGCAAAGCCCTACGGTCTTATTCTGGCAGTGGGACCCACCGGTTCCGGTAAAACCACATCTCTGCATGGCATCCTCGGCTACATAAACAAACCGGGCATTAAAATATGGACGGCTGAGGACCCGATTGAAATCACCCAGGGCGGGCTGCGCCAGGTGGAGGTGAAACCCAAAATCGGACTGGATTTTGCGAGGGTGATGCGGGCCTTCCTGCGAGCGGACCCGGATGTCATCATGATCGGTGAAATGCGGGATGAGGAGACCGCCTCGATCGGTATTGAAGCTTCTTTGACCGGGCATCTGGTATTTTCCACCCTGCACACCAACAGTGCGCCGGAAACCATCACCCGGCTGCTGGATATGGGCTTGAATCCACTTAATTTTTCCGATGCCTTTCTCGCCGTGCTGGCCCAGCGGCTGACCCGGCGCTTATGCAAAGACTGCATGAAAGAACACCCTTTGACCAAAGATGAATATGAAATGATATACGTAGATTACGGGGAAAAATATTGGGGGCGGGCCGGCATTGAATATGACTCGGATTTAACCCTTTATCGGCGCGTCGGATGCCAGGCCTGCTCCAATACCGGCTATCTCGGCCGGATGGCCATCCATGAGCTCATGGAAGGCACACCCAGGATAAAATTGATGATTAAAAAGCAGGCCAATACGGAAATGATATTTGCCCAGGCGATGAAAGAAGGCATGTCCACCTTGCGGCAGGATGGAATAATGAGGGTATTTAAAGGGCTTACCGATATGTCTGAAGTAAGGCGGGTCTGTATTAATTAAACACGGGTTCAGGGCCGCCGCTGGCCGCCGAAATGGCCAGTTTGATCGAAAAAGAGACTTCGGCCTTACGGCGTCTCATACGAGGATAAAAAAGCGAATATCGAATACTGAATATCGAATACCCGCCCGCCTCGCCTGAGCGACTCGCGATGGCGGGCAGGTCGAACAAGGAATGTAGAAGTAAGAAGTTTTAACTGGTTTGACAATACTTCGACATTCCTTGTTCGGTGTTCTGCGGTTCAAAAAGCAACTAAGTTGTTGTATTCGGCTTAACAGATGGAAATTGGTTCTATAGAGTGGCAAAGCTTCATCATTGACGGTGCTCGAAAGCTGGGCATTGAAATAGATGAGGGTGTCAGCGCCCCATTTTCCATCCATGCTTCTGAATTGATCAAGTGGAACCGCAAAATTAATCTCACCTCCATTACGCAACCCCGGGACATTGCCATAAAGCATTTTTTAGATTCTTTGGCCCCTGCCCAATTCATTCCCGACGGGGCCAGGCTGCTCGATATCGGTTCCGGCGGCGGATTTCCCGGTATACCCCTGAAAATCTTAAAATCGTCGCTGTCGGTCCTGCTGATCGACGGAGTTCGGAAAAAAGTCAATTTCTTAAAACACGTGCTGAGGACGCTTAATTTTGAAAATATCGAAGCGCTTCAAATTCGTGCTGAAAACCTCCTGAAAGATCCTGAGTATGCGAATTCCTTTGATGTCATTATCAGTCGAGCACTGTCAGATCTGGAAGCGTTTGTCAGGATCGCGTTGCCGTTACTGGCAAAGTCAGGGACCATTATTGCATTGAAAGGGGAGGTGGATCAGACAGAAATAGAAGCGATTCGATCAGATACTTTAGGAGATCGGTATTCTTTCGAAGTCGAAAATTACAGACTGCCTTTAATTAATGCGCTGCGATCGATTGTTATCATAAGGCATCTTCACTAGTGTCATGTCCCACAAAAATGTTACAAAAGTCGTGTGGTATATTTTAGTTCAGTTGAGTTCTTTAAACAACACAATGTCTATGGTGTCAGGTGTCAGTGTTCAGGTGTCAGTTCCCGGGTTCAGGGTTCAAAGGTTCAGGGTTCAGAAGTTTCAGGATTTAATTAACAGGTTTTTTGGCAGCCGCAGAGGGCTGCCCTACGCTCCGGTTTTTATCTGTCATCTGACCTCTGTCTTCTGTTCTCTAACCTTTGAACCTTTGAACGGAGAACCTATGAACCAGACGACTGACACCTGACACCTACTTATTCCTGACACCTAAAATAAAACGAATTAACATTAATAAACTCAATCCGTGTTTTGTAAATTACTTGTGAGACGCAACACTAGAATCCATCTCAAAAATTCCAGTATCGAGGACGAGGAGGAGCACGAGGACGAATACGAGGTATCGAAAAGCCTAGAAATAACTGCTTCCATCCCAGCAATGGGTGCATAACTTTTCTTTTGGCAAACCGATTGCGGCAACCAGATCTTCCAGTTTCTGGTACCGTAAGGAAGTTAGCTTCAATCGCTGTCTGATCTTATCCACCATCGCATGGTTATTTTCCGATCCTGCCGTCGCATATTCATCTAAATGTTTATCATCTGAGCCTTCAAGTTCCGCGATGGCTTTGCGACCAGCCAGTTCTATCGTTGAGCGTGAGGTCGAAAAATTTAAAAAATCGCAGGGATAAATGAGGGTAGGGCAGGCCGGCCGCATATGGACCTCTTTGGCCCCGTATTCGAATAATATTTGAATGTTGTCCTGCAGCTGGGTTCCGCGCACGATCGAGTCCTCGCAAAAAAGGATTCTTTTGCCCTCGATCAGCTCCTTTACCGGAATGAGTTTCATTTTAGCCACAAGATCCCTGATGCTCTGGTTCTGGGGCATAAAACTTCTGGGCCAGGTCGGTGTGTATTTCACAAAAGGTCTGACATAGGGTATATTTTTCTCGTTTGCATATCCGATTGCATGCCCGATTCCGGAATCCGGAATACCGGCGACAAAGTCGATATCTACCTGATCATTTTTTGCCAGAGCCTTCCCGCATTGGTTTCGGGTGGCTTCTACATTGATCCCTTCGTAGCTGGTGGCGGGATACCCGTAATAGACCCACAGAAATGCACATACCTGCATCCGGTCCTGCGGTGCTTTTTTTTGTTCGTATCTGTCGGCTGTTATTAAAATAATTTCGCCCGGGCCCAGGAATTTTTCTATTTCATAACCTAAATTGGGAAAAGCACAGGATTCCGACGCGACTGCAAATGCCCCTTCTTTTTTGCCGACAACAATCGGTGTGCGGCCCAGGTTATCCCGCGCCGCATAAATGCCGTTTTCAGTGAGCAGGAGCATCGAGCAGGAGCCTTTGATTGCCTCCTGGGCATGCTGGATGCCAGCTTCGAAGGATTCTTTTTCACAGATTAACATGGCCACCAACTCAGTAGGGCTGGTTTCTCCGCCGCTCATTTCTGAAAAGTGCATTTTATTTTTAAGTGCCTTGGTAGCAAGTTCGTCGATATTATTGATTTTGCTTACAGTAATAATTGCAAAGGTGCCCAGATGTGAGGAGATGATCAGTGGCTGGGGATCATGATCGCTAATGATACCAATCCCTTTGCGGCCATGCAGTTTTGGAAGATCGGGTTCGAACTTGGATCTGAAATAATCATTTTCGATGTTGTGGATCGCCCGTGAGAAATCCTTTGTGTTTTGTACAGCAAGCCCCCCTCGTTTGGTCCCGAGATGGGAATGATAGTCGGTGCCGTAAAAAAGATCATTCAAACAGTCATTTTTAGACACACAGCCAAACAGTCCCCCCATTGCAAAAGTCTCCTTTCAGATGGTCTCAGTCTTTCAGGCGAATGAGTTTTACGCCAAGGCTATCCCCCTGAATTTGAATCAAGGCGGCAGAAGCCGGATTGCCGAATTTCGGATATGACGCACTCCCTGGATTTAGAAAGGTAACCCCACTCTGTTCATATACATCCGGCCGGTGAGTATGCCCGCTAATAATAGCTTTGAAACCGGCTTTATTTGGATTTACATCCAGCCTGTGTTCAATATGAAGCACATACAAGACAATCTGACCAATTTCAACAACTTCTGTTTCCGGCAATTGCCTGGTCCATTTTTCAAAATCCATGTTCCCCGGACAGCCACGACCGCGGCGATTTTCGACAGTTTATCTAAAACCTTTTCATCACCGATATCACCGGCATGAATGATAAGATCAACCTTTTCAAATGCTCTTTGCAGCCCGGGAGGTACATGTCCGTGCGTATCGGATATCACTCCAATCAAATAATTATCTTTGAAATCAAATTTTATCGCCATGTCAGATAAAAGATGAGTGTTTAAACCCAGTTCTAGGCGAGTTTCGTGCCATTGGGGACCCTCCGCTCCGGCTCAGCCAGCACGACCTCCCCTTTTTCGAGTACAAAGCCGGTGACTAAAAATTCCGACATAAAAGTGCCGACCTGTTTTGGCGGGAAATTTATGACACCGATGATCTGCCGCCCGAGGAGATCTTCTTTAGTATAAAGCATTGTGATCTGCGCGCTTGATTTCATAATTTTGCTTACAGTAATAATTGCAAAGGTGCCCAGATGTGAGGAGATGATCAGTGGCTGGGGATCATGATCGCTAATGATACCAATCCCTTTGCGGCCATGCAGTTTTGGAAGATCGGGTTCGAACTTGGATCTGAAATAATCATTTTCGATGTTGTGGATCGCCCGTGAGAAATCCTTTGTGTTTTGTACAGCAAGCCCCCCTCGTTTGGTCCCGAGATGGGAATGATAGTCGGTGCCGTAAAAAAGATCATTCAAACAGTCATTTTTAGACACACAGCCAAACAGTCCCCCCATTGCAAAAGTCTCCTTTCAGATGGTCTCAGTCTTTCAGGCGAATGAGTTTTACGCCAAGGCTATCCCCCTGAATTTGAATCAAGGCGGCAGAAGCCGGATTGCCGAATTTCGGATATGACGCACTCCCTGGATTTAGAAAGGTAACCCCACTCTGTTCATATACATCCGGCCGGTGAGTATGCCCGCTAATAATAGCTTTGAAATCAAATTTTATCGCCATATACTAAGAATCTTCCGGGAGCTGAACCGTTCGGCGTCGGTGTTTGATATCACTGCGTTTTTTTTTAAGTGACAATCGGCGTTCTCTGGCAGCAGGAGATGGTTTGGTTTTTCGCCGGGGTTTTGGTCTGACAGCTGCCTTGCGGATAAGCTCAACGAGACGTTGGATGGCATCTTTGCGGTTTTTGTCCTGACTTCTATATCGGCGGGCTTTAATAATCAGCACACCATCTTCTGTCATTTTACCGCCCGCAATCTGTATCAAACGATGGCGGATTTCGTCCGACAGTGCGTGCGATTGGGCCACATTGAATCGAAGCTGAACGGCAGTGGACACTTTATTGACATTTTGACCGCCAGGGCCGGATGAACGTATAAAATCCAACTGGATGTCATCGTCGTCTATGAATAAGGTTTTGTTAATTTGAATCATCAATGACGCAAAGCCTGAATTATTGTTAAATTTGCGATACGGTCGGGTAATCCGGCTACCTTATCTTAACAATCCTAATAAAACAATGGTTCAAGTTTCACGTGAAAACACATTTTGTAGTGTTTCCTATGAAATATCAGCACAATACCTTGGTTTTTTCATCTAAATCCATAGGGTTAATTTTGGATTTTTTTGCGATTTTTTTAGCGGTGGACATGCCTGGAAAGATGCATATATTGAATTCGGTCCTCAACCGATAGATCAAATCCTAAAGTTAATGGGTTATGAATATTCATTAAGCTAAAATGCCCTTGTCACCGGATAAATTTCACTGCAAATAAAGAAGGCAAAGCAGGAGGTAGATATGGAACTTAAAGGCAAAAAGGTGGTTATTCCGGTAGAAAACTTGTTTAACACGTTTGAATTTTGGTATCCCTATTACCGCTTGAAAGAAGCGGGTGCTGAAGTGGTCGTTGTCGGGTCGGGCAGCTCTGAAATTTACACCGGCAAACCCGGAACCGAAGTTAAAGTGGATGCAAGCATTGATCAGATCTCTGCCGCTGTTTTTGACGGTATTGTGATCCCCGGCGGCTATGCCCCGGATATCATGCGGAGATATCCGAAAATGGTACAGCTGGTGAAAGATCTGTTTGAGGGTGGCAAGGTAGTTGCCGCGATCTGCCATGCTGGCTGGATGTTGGCTTCTGCGAAAATCTTGAAAGGCAAGACCGTCACTTCATTTTTTGCCATTAAAGATGATCTTGTCCATGCGGGTGCGAAATGGGTTGACGAGGAAGTTGTGGTTGACGGAAACTTAATTACCAGTCGCATGCCGGATGATCTGCCCGCATTCATGAGGGCCGTAATCGATACAATGAAATAGCCGTTTACAACCTTACCGGTAAATCAGCGGGACGTGATTTCGGATTCCTTGCGGATCGATTTGTTGAAAAATTTTGTGCGGTATTGGTGGATATTTGAAATGGCGTATGCTAAGAGAAAAATCAACTGCAGTAAATGAAGGAGGTCGCTATGAAGATTTTGGTAGGGTATGACGGGTCGAATTCGGCGAAGGATGCATTAAATCTTGCAAAATCCCATGCAAAAGCACTCGGTGCCTCTGTTGAAGTGGTTACTTCAATGCAGAAAGGAACGGAGTCTGAAAGAAAAGACATTGAGCAGACGGAGCGGGGATTGGAATATGCAAAATCTTTATTGGAAGAAGATAGCATTGCCTGCAACACGCATTTGTTAATCCGCGGCCTGTCAGCGGGTGAAGATCTGGTTGAGTTCGCCAATGAGAATGAGGTGGACGAAATTATTGTCGGTGTCAAACGGAGATCAAAAGTCGGAAAATTGCTGATGGGCTCCACAGCTCAATATGTGATCTTGCAGGCTGAGTGCCCGGTTGTTACGGTTAAGTAGGCGTTTTAGGCAACGCTTTTTCTGATATAGATCTCGATTTTGGCGACAGTTAGAGAACACGTTAGGGTCAGGATTAAATACATTGCGGTGATGGTGATCCAGATTTCAAAGGTAAAATAGGTTGTCGACATCAACTCCATCCCTTGAAATGTTAATTCCTGTATAGAAATGACCGAGACGATGGCAGAATCTTTGATGGTAGAAATGAACTGACCGGCGAGCGGTGGTAGAATGCGTTGAATGGCCTGAGGCAGGATAATCAATCGCATTCGCTGCCATTTTGACAATCCCAATGCGTCAGCTGCTTCCCATTGACCCTTTTCAATGGACTGAATCCCGGCGCGGACAATTTCGGTGATATAAGCACCTTCAAATATAGAGAGGGTGATTAGAGCTGAGATAAAGGCAGTGAACAGAGATGGCTTGGCAAATAGAAACGTCATCAGGGCCAGGGTTTTCTCGTCACGGGTTCGGATAAACTCTTCCACACCTAAAGTCGTCAGAATTTGGGTACTAACGAAAAAATAGAAAATAAAAATTAAGACCAACGGTGGCACATTACGGATCAACTCAACATAGGTCCCTCCCAGCAGGCGTTTAAAAAGGCTCTGACTGACCCGAGACAGCCCCATCACAATTCCAATAAAGGTGGCGAACACGGTGGCCCAGATGCTCAAACGAATGGTGGTCAGAAAGCCGTCTACAAGAATGTTCGGTACCCAACTGCTTGTAGCTGAATCATAGCGGAAAAAATATTGAGGGATGGCACCCCAATTCCACTTATAGCTCAGGCCAACCGAAACCTTATGAACGATATAAAATCCGAACGCGATGATCAGTGCGCCCAGGATCAGATCGATTATCGTGATTTTGGGTTTGGCGGTAATCACTCTATGCCTATTTAATCAAATTTTCCCAGTCTTTGGTCTCAAACCAGTAATGCTTCCGTTCCGCGAGCCAGCCTTTGGCCTCAACAACCCGGATCCAGTTGTTGAAATAATTGAGGGTATCAAAGTCGCCCTTTCTGAGGGCAAAGCCGATAGGTTCTTTGGTGAAGGTTTCTTTTACAGGCAAAAAAAGCTGATCCGGGTATCTTATCGCCTGAAATGCAGGCAGCGGCGCGGATGCCACGGCCGCATGGGCTCTTCCATTCACCACCTCCTGGATTACCTGAGCTTCATCATCAAAAAGTTTCTTTTGAGCCTTGGGCATAAATTTTTTGGCTGCATCGGCAGCCGTTGAACCCAGTCTGGCGGCAATTATGACATTGGGACGATTGAAATTCGCTAACCGGGTGAAACCGGCAGCCATTTTTTTGTTTGCTACAATCGATTGGCCGGCATAGTCATAGGGGATGGTGAAGTTGACCTTTAAATTGCGATCCGGCCGAATACTCATTCCTCCGATGATTACATCAAACTTTCCCGTAAGCAGTGCGGGGACGATTCCCGCCCATTTGGTTGGAACGAATTCAATTTTTACCCCCATATCCAGGGCCAGCTGTCTGGCCACATCGATTTCAAAGCCGATGAGCTTGCCGGTCTTATCTTTCATGGCCCAGGGGACAAATGTGGACATGCCGACCCGCAGATTCCCACGCTTGATGACCTGCTCGACGGTGCTTTCCTGAACGAGTTGTTGCTGAAGCTTTCCGGCTAAAGCATGGCCCGCAATACCCCCGATGACTGACAGCACGATTAGTAGGGCCAACAAGGTTTTAGATTTCTTCATACCATATCTCCTTATTCTGAATAGAGTGGCTATTTTTTATAAATTTTTCACCAAACGTTCTTTGGTAGTTGCCCGTTGGTGTTACGGCTCAACCCTCAAGCGTTTTTCCATATAAAAGACGGTTGCCGATAAGACCAGGGTAATTGTTAAATAAATAGCGGCAACGGTAAACCAGATTTCAAAAACCAAGAAGGTTTCAGCGATTATCGTCTGACCTCGCATCGTTAAATCGTAAATGGCGATCGTGCTGACTAGAGCAGAATCTTTTATGAGAGAGACTGCCTGGCTGGTCAAAGGCGGTAAAATACGTCTGAGCGCCTGGGGCAGTATAATCAAGCGATAGGTTTGATAGGTGTTGAGGCCGATGCTAAATGCGGCTTCCCACTGGCCCCGATGAATGGAAACGATTCCGGCGCGAAATATCTCGGATGCATACGCGCCCTCAAAGAGACTCAAGGCCATTACGGCCGAAGTAAATCCGTTGATATCCAATACAGGAGACAAAACAAAATAAATGAAAAAAAGCTGAACGAGCAGGGGAGTGTTGCGAATGATTTCAAGATATCCTCGAGCGATAATTCTGGCTAGAAATGAGCGCGAGAGCCGCATCAGGGCAGAAGTTAATCCAAATATAAAGGCCAGTACCAGGCTGATTGCGGTTATGCGGATTGTAATCAGCAAACCCTGTATCAACGGGCCTGGCACCGGTTGGTTGTCTGCCGTAGAAATAATATATTGAGGTACCCGGTACCACTGCCAGTTGTAACCCAGTTGTTGGGTCCCATTTATTATTAACCAGATGACAGCTGCCATGGCAATCAAATATTTAAGCACATCTTTTAGCACCGGTCGTTTTAAGCCGGTTACTACAGAAAGGCGTTTTGGATGTTTTGGGGTATTCATTTTGCAGCACACAAATTTAAATCGATCGGTCGAGCTGTTTACCGTATGTAGGTACCAAATGCGTTTTATTCAGTTTGTCAGGCTTTGTATGGGAGCGGGGATGAGACCACCGCGTCGCACAAATGAATTCGGATTGTCACCATTGTTTACCGGGATAATCGTAGATTGACCCAACAGTCCTCCAAAATAGGCGTTATCGCCGGCTTTTTTTCCGGGCACCGGTATTAACCGCGCAGCGGTTGTTTTATTATTGATGACGCCGATTGACATTTCGTCGGCAATAACGGCAGCAATGGTTTCTTCGGTTGTATCACCCGGCAAGGCAATCATATCCAGCCCCACCGAGCATACTGCTGTGAGGGCTTCGAGCTTTTCCAGTCCGATGTAACCCTTGCGGGCAGCTTCAGATATATTTAAATCTTCGCTTACCGGGATAAAAGCACCGCTCAAGCCACCCACCCTGGAACTGGCGAATGCGCCGCCTTTTTTAACGGCGTCATTGAGAAGTGCCAGGGCAGCAGTTGTGCCGGGCACACCGATGCTCAAAAGCCCCAGACTCTGGAATATCTCCCCAACACTATCGCCAACATTGGGCGTCGGGGCCAACGACAGGTCTACTACTCCGAATCGAATATTGAGATGATCGGCAACTTCCCGGCCGATTAATTCTCCAACCCGGGTGACTTTGTAGGCGGTTTTCTTAATCACATCTGAGATTTGTCCCAGATCCAGATCGGAATCTGATTCAAGGGCTCGATCGATGGCATTCTTTACAACACCCGGTCCGCTGACCCCCACATTGATCACAGCATCGGCTTCACCGATACCCAAATAGGCACCGGCCATAAAGGGGATATCCTGCGGAATATTGGCAAACACACAAAGCTTTGCACAGGCAATTCCATCGTCTTTGGCGGTCAGATGGGCAGCTTGCTTGATTGCTTTACCCATTAACAGGACCGCATCCATGTTGATGCCGGCCTTGGTCGATGCAACATTAACCGATGCGCAAACCCTGTCAGTATTCGCCAGAGCATGCGGAATTGCTTCTATCAGGGCCATATCACCCCGGGCGATTCCTTTTTCAACCAGCGCGGTAAACCCCCCGATAAAATCGACATCTACCTCTGCGGCAACCTCGTCCAATACCTGAGCAACATCTACCAGTTGAGAAGATGACATGGCTGCGCCCACTGCAGAAATGGGACTGACTGCTATTCTTTTATTAACAACGGGGATGCCGTATTTTTGACCGATATGATTACAGGCGGCAACCAGATTGCCGGCAAAATGGGAGATGCGGGTATGGATCCTATTTTTAAGTTTTTCAATATCATGGCCGGCACAATCCAGTAAATTGACCCCCAACGTTACGGTGCGCACATCCAGATGTTCATTTTGAAGCATCTCAAGGGTTGATAGAATCTCTCTTTGGGTCAGCATTTTTTCTCCTCTATTTAGATGCCAGATGTGAGTCTACAGGAACCAGATGTCAGATGACAGGTATCCGAAAACAGAAAATTGGATATCCAGAACATATATAAAACCAAAGCTATCTCAAATTTGAATTCTGTTTTCTGTACTCTGTCTTCTGTAGACTGACCTCTGTCTTCTGTAAACTGTTAAATTCGGTGTATGGCCTCAAAAATATTGCGATGCTGGATGTTAATATCCAATTTCAATTCAGCTGCACGTTTTTTTAATTCCCGATACAGGGCTTGCTGGTCGGTCCGGGGAGGGACGTCAACTTCGTAAATCATAATATTATCACCCGGGTCTTCGCCGCCTTTAAAAACCGCCTGCAGATTGGTGATGTTACCGTCAAACCGAGCAATAACTTCGCTGATACCGGCCACCAGACCTTTTCGATCCGGTCCCTTTGTGGTAATGACGTAGGATTCGCTTTGTGGCGGTGAAACCGGAGCCGTTATGGATTCAAGCATTGTGATATGCACATCAAGACCCAGGGGTCCCAATTCTGCTTTTAATCTTTGGTCCAAAGATTCCGGAGAAAGATCCCCGGGCATCGATATGATAAAAACACCGGCAAATACGAATTGAAGTGTTGTCTGACTTACGTTCTCAATATTGCAATTTTGTTCGTAAAGTACCTTAGAAACGGAGGCAATGATGCCACGTCTATCCTGTCCTAAAATTGAGAGAATCGCTTTGCTCATGAAATCGGCTCCCAGGGTTAAATGATGTATGACTGTTTGGAATGGATTAGATGCAAAATATCTCGCTGTCAAGAGGCATTGGAAATATTTTTCTATATATTTCCCTTTCTTCTTTTAACTCTTGCCAATTTGAATAAAAGTGAACTGTGTCAAATGTGCAGAAGCTTTTCATTATTTTACTAGTTAGGGTTGTAATTTTAAAAATGTTTGATAGAATGTAAGGCAGTAAATCGGTTGTGGATTAAAACAGATTCATATTAAAAATTGAAGGTAGAAGGAGGAAGGAATTATGGCCATTTTAAAACGCGATTTGCAAGCTGTTAAAAAAGACATTGTAGCCCTTCACAAGAAGATGGAGAAGTTATTGAACGCTTATGAAAAACCCCAGAAGCCTAAAGCGGCAAAAAGGGCAGAGAGAAAAGTTGTAAAGGTCAAGACCAAACGTGCTGTCAAGGCTAGAAAAACCTCTCTCAAGAAAAAAGCACCGACGATGACTGCAACCGAGCAGATATTAAAAATCGTCAGAAGATCTAGAAAAGGCGTGGATGTTCCCATGTTGAAGACAAAAACAGGATTTGATGATAAAAAAGTCAGAAATATTGTATTTAGAGCCTCAAAGGAAGGAAAAATCAAAAAAGTCGGTAGAGGAATTTACGTGGGTGCCAAATAGTTTCCATTCGGAAGTGGCCCTTTTTCCGATGGGCACTAATTAAAACAGGAAAAGACAATTAAAAAAGGCATCTCGATTCTTTGCATCGAGATGCCTTTATCATGCCGGGTAAATCTAAGTTTATTCTTTTTCTACATTGCTTTAATATAGTAGAAGAGCACAACCGTTGTGAATGCTAGTTTCAACCCGATTCCCAAAACATTTCCAATAAGGATCCCCCATCCTGCCCGCAATGCTTTTTTGCCGGATTTCCCAGCCAGGAGTTCACCCACCAGCGCGCCGACAAAGGCTCCCACGATTATTCCCCAAGGTGGAATGAAGAATATTCCGATGATCATCCCAATTGCAGACCCCCACAGACCGGATTTTGAAGCGCCGTATTTTTTTGCACCCAGAGCAGGGGCAATATAATCTAAAATCATCAATATGACGGTCAATGACCCCATGACGATTAAAAAGGCCTGGCTGAAGACTTGCCAATTTTTTGTCCAGGAAAGAAGAATAAGGGCGAGAAAGCTAAAAGCCGGTCCGGGAATAATGGGTAGGATACAGCCGATCATACCGGTCAGGGCTAAAATCAATCCGATTACGATAATAACAGCATCCAAAGTGTTCGCCTACTTATCTGCTGATAAAACAAAGTGACCCTCAAATGGCCCAGGTTGCAGGTGGATTAGCTTCTGCCAGTAACACTTTCGGCCTTGGGTTGTCAAGTCGTCGTGAACGCATAGCCTAAGCACCTCGGAAAATTAAAATCAATGTCCGCTAAGCGTGTTTTAATCGGGTTGTGCACTAGAATAATTTAATTAAATAAAAAAATAAGTTTTATAAATAATATTTATTTTTTTCTTGTAATATATATTAAAATAATATAAGATTTATTGTATGAGTAAAAAGAAAACATTTTCCACCCGGATCGACGAAGATAAACTAAAAGCACTCAAGCACCTTGCGGTTGACCTTGATAAATCTTTGGGTGTTCTGTTGGAGGAGGCTATCGAAGATCTTTGTAAAAAATATAAAAAAAAGAAAAAGTAAAATTATTTAAGGACTTACCATAAAGTGATGTGAATCCTGCAAAGAAAGAGCAAGATGATACCCATAAGTAAGGTTTTATCAACATAGAAGGGAGCGGTCCAAAGATATAAAGGGGGAATCTGAGCACAGGCTAAAAACAAGGGTTAAATTTTATTAGGTTAAGGAGACATAAATATGGCCGCAACCAAAAGAAGCCGGTGTCTAAAAAAAGAGGAAAAATTTTCTCATCAGATCAAATTAAAGGAAAGCCTTACCGTTAAATGTGTTTGCCCAAAATGTGGAACAAACCACAGGATGAAAATGCTTTGGACTGGCAGGGGCAGGCCAAAAAAATTTTGCCCTCCATGCAAAATTTTTGTTTCATCCGTTGAGCAAGCGGATTTTTGTACTGTACCCACTATCCTAAACACCGGAATTGAATAATCGAGATTATGATTGGCGCCATTGCCGGAGATATCATCGGATCCGTGTTTGAAAAGCATCCGATCAAAACCACTTCCTTTTCACTGTTTTCTAAATCTTCAAAATTTACAGATGATACGGTCTTAAGCCTTGCCGTTGCAGATGCGATTTTAAATAAAATAGATTATGCGGCGACTCTACAAACCTATGGCCGAAAATACCCGAGTGCCGGATATGGCATGTCTTTTTACAGCTGGATGCAATCCTCCGAAACAAAACCTTACAACAGTTGGGGCAACGGTTCGGCGATGCGCGTCAGTCCGGTGGGGTTCGCATTTGATTCCACAAATGATGTTTTGCTTGAAGCTAAAAAAACAGCGGAAGTCACTCACAGCCACCCTGAGGGCATAAAAGGTGCCCAGGCGACCGCGTTGGCAATTTTTTTAGCACGCTGCGGAGCCGGTAAGGAAGAAATTCGCAAGCAAATTTGCCGTCGATTCGATTATAACCTGAATCGCACGTTAGCTGAAATCAGACCCAATTATTCCTTTGATGTGTCGTGTCAGGGATCTGTGCCCGAATCGATCATTGCCTTTCTTGAGTCAAATGACTTTGAAGATGCGGTTCGCCTGGCAATTTCGCTGGGGGGGGACAGTGATACAATGGGATGTATTGCCGGTGGTATTGCTCAGGGATATTACGGCAAAATACCAGCAGGTATTATTGACCAAGTTAAACAGCGACTGCCCGCAGAGTTTTTGCTAATTGTCGATCAATTTAACTCAACCTTCGGTTGTTCATTGTAACGAAATCTGTAAGATTTAAGCGACGAGTAAAATCGATCTCCTGTTCGAAGCCATCGCTGTCCTATCCTCTTGGATGGAATTTCTTATGCAATTTTTTAAGATGGTCACGGGTGACGTGCGTATAAATTTGAGTTGTAGAGATATCCACATGACCCAGCATGATTTGCACCGCTCTTAAGTCGGCGCCGCCTTCCAAAAGGTGACTGGCGAACGAATGCCTTATGCTGTGGGGTGTAATTTTTTCCGTGAGTCCTGCCTGCATCGCATAGCGTCGCAGCAACTTCCAAAACCCCTGGCGTGTCATGGGGTTGCCCGCGCGGGCAATAAAAAAAAATGGACTGGGTGCTTGCTTTAAACGCTGGGATCTGGCGGTTTTTAGATAATGACTAATTTTTTCTTTGGCATGAATGCCGATCGGCACAATTCTTTCTTTGGAACCTTTGCCGAAGATGCGAACAAATCCGGCTTCCAGATTGATATCTTGTAACTTTAAATTGATGAGCTCAGATACTCGCAAGCCGGCCGCATAAAGCAATTCCAGCATGGCAGCATCTCTGACGCCAAGGGGTTTCTTGGTGTCCGGAGCCTCGAGCAAAAGCACAATTTCTTCCCTGGAAAAAACATAGGGTAATTTTAAACTGGTCTTTGGTAGATCAATCAGTCTGGCCGGATCATTGCGCAATACCTTTTCCTGGACCAGAAATCGATAGAGTCCTCTAATGGCGACCAGATGCCGTGCTCTTGAACGCGCTGCCAATCCGGATTTTCTGAGAAGAATTAAATGCTTCAAAATTAAGGGGGTGTCCTCTTCCGAAAAAGCCGATGATTTATTTTCAGCCAGAAAATTTCGGTATCGGATGATATCCCGGCTGTAAGCTTCAAGCGTTTTTTTCGATAAGCCTTTTTCGACCAATAAATAATTTAAAAATTGATCGATAAGGATATCCGCAGAAGGCGGTTTTGGATTCAGCATAATTTGTTTATCTCATGAATCATCATATTTTTCAATGTAAGTCCCTGCATCATAAGTCAAATCGTCAAATGGTCGATTAGTTAAGTAGTTTAGTTAAGTAGTTTTAAATGGATGAAATCTTCTGACTATTTGACTATTCAACCAATTAACTAATTAACTATTTAACCAAAGGCTAGGGTTATAAATTATCAGAAAGTGCGATAACGTTTTTGTTAATGGCAAATTGTAGATCCGGTTGGATCAATTCGTGGTGCTTCTCAATGAATGGAACGTAAATAAGCACAAAACTTTTTGCGGTAATGTCAATCGTATGCAGAATATTTACCAGCTTGGTTTTAGGTTTAATAAAGCTGGCCAGGTTGATTTTTAAACTCTCGATGGCTTCTGTTATCGGTAAGGTAATCGGATGATGGCGATGCTCGGGCAGTTCCTCAGCCAGCCCATTATGAAGTTGTGAAAGTGTCATATTTTTTGAAAGCTGCAAAAATATTTTAGGGCGGATTTTAAATGCCGGCACCCAGAAATGAAAACCGATATCCTTCCACCCTGACTGAACGACTTTCGGGATATTGGCAACCTGAACCAAATCAGCATAGTTACTGAGATTTAATCCGGAGATTTCAGGCCGAATGCGCCAAAATGGCAGATAAACCGCATCGCCTTCCTTGGCCGTATGTTTGCCGAACTGAATCTTTGTTAACTTTTTACCGACCGGATACCAGGCGGAAGTGCAATTTTTACACAGCAGCACTAGGGAATCTTTTTCTCCTTCCAGATCCCAGCCGCAGTTGGGGCATAGAGTCGAGATAAAATGAATGCGCCAGTCCGGGTTTTCTACAGGCAATTTTTCGATGTCAAAATCTTCAGTCCGCGACGCTGCGATTGGACGGTTGAGCACCGCATCATAAATGCGGTTTTCAATATAAAATGGAGCATAAATCAGGCTGATGGTTTCGCCGATATGGGCATGATGCAGCACGGGTTTAGGTAAAGACTTGCCAAAACGATCATCAAAGTTTTGTTCGATATGCGCCAAGGTTTGGGTAGGTTCCAGAAACCGACCCGCGGTCTCAGGTGTCACGAATTTAAGTTTCAGTGCCTGGCTGCGCAGGCCCAGGCTAACCGGAAACAATTGAGAGACAAGGGCCTGGACGCTTACATCGACAAATTTATGTCGAATACCGTTACCCGCGCAGGCAAATAGCATGCCTTTAAAGCGCCAATAGGGGAAAAACACTAAATCTTTCGACGCGGCTGCCTTGTTTGGAAGCATATAACGAAACACATCTTCTGCCGCCAGATAAGACTTCACCCTGCAAAATTCGCAGGCAAAGAGGCGCTCTGTCTCTTCCATAATAGCAGGTGCACCGCATTGCGGGCACTGATGTTGAATTAAGAAATTAATGCGATTCTCCGATTCGTTAATACAGAACTTTAGCTTAGTTTTTCGCCGCATTCATTGCAAAAAAATGCATCGGGTAAGTTCACATTTCCGCAATTTGGGCATGATCTTGTTGCGGGTTTTTCCTCAGTCGGGTGACCGCAGCGAGAACAAAATTTTGCCGTTGGTGTGAGGTTTTTCGAGCAGCGCGTACATTGCTCGAAAACCAAAAGCTGATGGCCGCAATCTGGGCAAAACTTGGAGCTGGTTGGAATGGAATTGGCGCATTCCGGGCATTTAGATTCCGGTTGATCCTGGCCAGACCGTGGCTGAGCTCCAGCAAAATACTGGGCGAACATGGCCGGCATCATCAACCCGAGTCCGGTACCCATTCCCATACCGGAACCACCCGCGGATTCAGAGGCTTTTTCCATGGCCATAGCGGCTTTCATCTGCATTAATTTATTCATATCGTCGAAAACACCCATCCGGCTGCGATCGTCTATGGCCTGTTGCACTTCGGGTGGCGGGGTTATTGAGTTAATGTAAAGATGGGTCATGCGGATACCAAAATGACTGAAATCCTCCGTCAGTCGCTCCGAGAGTCCCTGGGACAGTTCATCATACTTTGAGGGCAGATTGAGAATTGAATCAATTGTTTCGCCCATATAATCATTATAACGGGAGACGATGACGCGATTCAGATATTCTTCTATTTCAGCCGTGGTAAACATACCCTGGGTGCCCACTAAACTGTTGACGAACAATACAGGTTGGACAATCTGCAGGTTGAAGATACCGAAAGCTCTCAAGCGAATCAGCCCCAGTTCGGAATCCTTGAAAGCCACCGGGTCGCGCGTGCCCCATTTCAAGTTAGTAAACACTTTTAAATTAATAAAATATATTTCAGCGCGTAGCGGACTCGTTCCTCCCCAGGGTAGGCTGGCAATTTTTGTTAAAATCGGAATATTGGCAGTTTTCAGGGTATGACGTCCCGGTCCAAACGCACCGACTGCCTTGCCCTTGTAGAAAAAAACAGCGGCCTGGCTTTCCCTGACGGTCAGCTGTGCGCCGTATTTGATCTCCGCGGAGCCTTCTTCCGGCAGACGGTGGACAAGCTCCTGGCCGGTTTCGTCAAACCATTCTAGATTTTCCAAAAAAATTAAGTTATTCGTGCCCATTTTCAATTCCCCTTTTCGGTTCTCTCAATAGTTTTTACAGAAAAAAATTGATATACTTAAAATTGTTCAATATTTTAGATGCTTATATGAAATGGGTTTTTCCTGGTATGTAGAGTGCATATCGGTCACTTAAGGACCCAACTTAAGTGCACCCCGCCTCCCGACACCTATGCCGAACCGTGGTTTGCATCCATAATGAACTTAGTTCGCTTTGCTCACAATTGGAATGATGGAAAGATGGGCACGAAGTGAAGCAATAGCGCTATACTGGGCACGCAGTGAAGCTTTAGCGCTATATTGGGTTTGAATTGCATCGCATTGAAAAATATCATGATTCATGAGATTTAAATAACGCTTATGCTTCGCCCCGCACCCCACATCCGTTACCCTATTGCGGCTATACTGGCCGCACATTGGATTCAATTCGTCCGGCAAAAGCGATGGATCAGGCCATCAGGACCGGAGAAGTGGAGCTCTGGAATGGTGGAATAGTGGGGTTAATAGGTATTTAATCTAATTTTCCAACCCAGCATTCCACTATTCCATTATTCCATGTTGCGGCATAAAACCAGTGTCGTTAAAAGCTACAAGCTTTCAATATGTTATAGAAATTCCGAGACGTGAGACGTAAGATTAGGGGAGCTGGAGCAAAACAGTGGGGAATTTATTTAATTTACGAACCGTTAGGAGTCAGCGGTGCCCTTTTGGAGAATTTTGAAAATATTTGATGTGTAAGCAAACATTGACTGAGTGTCGCCCATTTGATTGATATCACTATATTTTTTATTTGACATACGGGCTCTTTATCCGATACTAATAGTTGAACCTACAGTGATTATCTTCTGATTATTGCGCATCACACCCAAAACATCCTTACCCGATAAACCCCGGCAAGAAAGGGGAGGTGATGAATAAAAAAGACGAAAGAAGGGTGTTCGAACGTCATGACCTTGATGCTCCAGTTATCTATGCCTATCATAATACCGATCAATTTATTCAAGCGGTTATGTGTAACTATTCAAAAGACGGCATGTGTTTTAAAACGCCTGATGAGGTTAACCCGGGTTCCGACATTTACATTATGCTGGAAAATTATACTCCGGATTCGATTCATGCGGAACTTTACGAAGGCTATTTTGCGGAGGTTAAGTGGTGCCGTCAGCGTACAGAACCTGAGGTACCGGAATACAAAGTCGGTGTAAAATATTATAAAACCGTTATTGACTGATGTGCTCCATTCTTTTGAAAAACCCTTTCCCGAATCTCCCTTATAGAAATGCTTTGATTTTGTAACTTCTTGATCTCAAAATGCTCTCTACCAATTGTAGCAAAGAAAAAACTTGTGATTTCCAGTAAGTCCTGCTATTTAATATCATCTAAACCTGATAAAGCGAACGCCTGACGTTCAAAAGGCAGAACGAGAGGCCTACCTTACTTTAACTTCAGTTGATCCCTTGTTGATTCCAACAAAAAAGCTCCCAAGCAAGTTGCGCTGGAGCTTTGGTATAAGTGGTACGCCTGGCAGGATTCGAACCTGCGGCCTACGGATTAGAAGTCCGTTGCTCTATCCAACTGAGCTACAGGCGCATATAGAGATGGTATTGATATCATATGTTCGTTTATATGTCCATCGTAGAAATGAGGGCAGCGATTCATTCATACGGCATAGCCTTCAAATGATTTATACCGCTTTACATAATAATGTTCCGAGTCACCGACCACCCGCAGAGCGGGTGGCTTGGATTTTTCCGCCATCGGCGGGAAAAAACAAAGGCACGGCAGTGCTTTAATCGGTGCGGGTGTAACCGGGTGCAAAGCACCCGGTTTAAAACACCCAATGACGGAATTGCGGCATAAGGGGTTGTAGAAAAAAACGTCTGAATACCGGAACGTTTTTTTGACAACCACTATAAAGCCCCAAGGTGGAATTCAAAAACCTGGACATTTCTCATGAAAAAAAAGCCGGTTAAGCAAAAAAAAACCGCCAAAAAGAAAACCCCTGCCAAAAAAGCGGTAAAAAGTACAAAAGCCCCTGTCACCATTAAGAAGGGCAAGGAACCTGCAGGTAAGCCTTCTGAAAAAGCACTGGTTAAATATGATCCACTGCAACGCTACCTGACCGAAATCAGCAATTACAATTTGTTGACCAGAGAACAAGAAAGAGAATTAGGTATTCGAGTTCGCGAACATGGTGACAAGCAAGCTGCCTATAAACTGGTCACCTCCAATTTGAGGCTCGTTGTGAAAATCGCTTTGGAATTCCAGCGGGTTTGGATGCAGAATTTGCTTGATCTGATCCAGGAAGGCAATATCGGGCTGATGCAGGCCGTTAAGAAATTTGACCCTTACAAAAATGTCAAATTTTCATATTATGCTTCTTTCTGGATAAAGGCCTATATACTTAAATTTATAATGGACAACTGGCGCTTGGTAAAAATTGGCACCACCCAGGGGCAGCGCAAGTTGTTTTTCAAATTGAAAAAAGAAAAGCAAAAGTTGATCGATCTGGGTTTCGAGCCCAGACCCAAACTCCTTTCCGAGCGCCTGGGTGTGTCTGAGCGGGAAATCGTTGATATGGATCAGCGCTTGGATGGTTGGGATGTTTCGCTTGATGCCCCATTAAAGGACGATTCAGACACTGAAAGAATCGAATTCTTAACCACCGACACAGAATCCATCGAAGATCAGGTATCAAAAAAGGAAATTGAAGTTCTTCTCCATAATAAAATTGCCGAATTTCGTAAAAAGATGACACCGCGGGAGCTGGAAATATTTAATTTACGTATTTTTTCGGACAATCCGGTGACGTTACAGGAGATCGGCGATCGCTATGGAATATCAAGGGAGCGAGTTCGACAGGTAGAAAAAAATATTATCAAGAAGATGAGGGAATTTTTTAAGAGGGAAATCCCGGACTTTGCTTCCTATACGGAAGGCAGCACAGCCGAATAGTGAGCCATATAGGCTCTAAAAGGGTATATAGGGTATGAGTCATATAAAATTGTTACGAACAACGGTGGCCTTATTCTTCGTGGTCGTCTTTTTTAGCTCTGGGTGTACGCAAAATTCTTCTCAAAAAATGAAGCCTGCCTACGGGCGTTCCCTAATTCATCAATCCGATAACCGTTATTATTACTTTACCGAAGCCCAGATCCAGAGACGGATGGGAAAGTTGGATCAAGCTATCGTCCTGCTTAAAAGAGCCATCGAAATGGATCCGGACTCCCTATATTTAAAGCGTGAGCTCGCGACCGTCTACCTGCAAAACAAAGAAGCTGAAAATGCAATCGACGTTCTTGAAGACATCATTAAGGAACACCCCAATGACGTTAAGTCACTCATTTTATACGCTGGCATTCAACAGGTTCGAAAGAACACCGAAGAAGCGATAAACGCTTATGAAAAGGTTATTGCTCAAGACCCGCAACAGGAAAAAGTATATTCACTTCTTGGGGGCATGTATTTAGATGGCGGGAAACAGAATCAGGCCAAACGAATCTTTGATCAACTGATTGACCATTTTCCAGCATCCTACGCCGGCCACTTTTATCTAGGAAAAATTTATGCCGAACAGGGCAAACCGGCAGCGGCTGAAAAAGAATTTCAGCGAACGTTAGAACTCGAACCCGAGCTTTTGGAGCCAAGATTTGAGCTTCTTAAGCTTTATAATAGTCAGAATAAGCACGAAAAAATTGTCGAAATTTATCAAGATATTTTGGAGCGCAATCCCGACAACATTCGAGCCGCCATGGAGTTAGGCTACTACTATTACTCCCATGGCAGAGAAAAGAAGGCCGCTGAAATTTTTAAAGAATTGGGTAACCGCAGCATTTCCGAGTTTGAAATCATCATTAAAACCATTCAACTGTATATTGATAAGAAAAAATATGATGAAGGGATTGTTATCCTTCACGGGATGCTAAAAGCTGTTCCTGATAGTGCCGATATGAACCATGTTGCCGGTATTGCTTTTTATGGGAAAAAAGATAATCAAAACGCATTGGAATATTTCAAGAAAGTCGCTCCGGAGTCTAGATTTTACGAAGATGCCGTCATTCATGCTGCCTATATTCTATCGGAAAATAAGAAAAATGACGAAGCCATCAAATTTTTGGGCGCTGCAACTAAAAATGAGCCCGAAAACGCTGAATTCCGGTATTATCTTGGCACCTTTTATGAAGAAGAGGAGCAATTTGAAAAAGCGGAGATCGCAATCAAACAGGCCATCAAATTAGAGCCGGACAATCCAAGATATTATTTTCGTTTGGGTGTCGTATATGACAAGTCGAGTAAAAAAGAGGCTTCTATGGATGCGATGCGCAAAGTGATATCGCTGGACCCAAAGCACTCCAATGCGTTGAATTACCTTGGATATACATATGCCGACATAGGTAAGAATCTGGATGAAGCGGAACGACTTATCCTGCAAGCATTGAAATACAAACCCAATGATGGGTATATCACCGACAGCCTGGGCTGGGTCTATTATAAAAAAGGCGAGTTTAAAAAAGCGTTGGAATATTTGCAAAAAGCCATCGAAATTGTCCCGGATGACCCCATTATGTTAGAGCATGTAGGGGACGCGCATTTAAAATTAGATGATAAAACAAATGCGCTTAAGTTTTATAAAAAATCATTAAAGAATAAAGAAAAAGATAAAGAAGAACTTGAAAAAAAAATTCGCGAACTCACCGATAATGGTTCTTAAGCCGTATGAAATGGTATCGTGTCATCATTCTGCTGGCTGCCGCCTTTTTATTTTCAAGCTGCGCGGTTTTTAAACCTTCCAAGGAATTGGAAATCACCCCTGCCGCAAAGACCACCGAAATCCGTAACCTGCTTTCTACCCTGCAAACAAAAAATGATACGCTCAAAAACTTCAAAGGAATCGGCAAGATCAAAATATGGCAAAATGGCATCATTAAAGTCGATCAGCGATTGGCCTGGATTGGAGAAAAGCCCGTCAAACTGAGTATCGCCGTTTGGGTTTCCGGTTATCCGGCAATAAAACTGGCCACTGACGGCAAATGGCTTTACTACCTGGAAACCCATGGCCAGGATACGGTTTTTAAAAAAATCCCCGCAAGCGATCCCAGCCTGAAAAAAATCATTTCGATTCCCATTACATCCAGCGATATCGTCACGCTTTTAGCCGGTGGAATTCCAATTCGCGAATTCAATTCAGTCGATCTGATCGAAGAAAAAGCGGGTAATGGATATGTTTTGGTTTTGAAGGAAAGATGGTGGGGCATTCGCGAAAAGATTTATTTTAACGAAAGCAGATCTCAAGTTCGCCAAATTGACGTATTTCATCGATCCGGTTCATTGATGTATCGTGCCAAAATTGAAAACATGCAGTCCGTAACAGGATATCAGGTGCCGTTTCGATTAAGACTTACAAATAATGAAGGTGCGGATTTTCAGCTGGATGTCGATCAATATTGGGCAAACGTTGAGTTGCCGGCTTCTGTTTTTGTCCTGGCGCCACCAGAGTGAAGGTACCCCAAAGCTTTTTGACCTTAGGAGTTTGTAATCGATGATTGCTGAGATCATGGCAACCGGCGAAGAGATCCGTTCGGGAGCTCTAATTGATAGCAATTCGGCTTACATCGCTGATAAACTGGAAGAAGTAGGCGTTTTCGTGGCTCGGCATACGTGTGTGGGTGATGATCTCGATCTTCTAATTTCTGCATTTAAAGAGATTGGCAGCCGGGCCGATGTCGCTGTGGTAACCGGCGGGTTGGGTCCCACATCCGACGATCTTTCAGCACAAGCAGCCGCAGCCGCAGCAGAGGTTTCGCTTGTTCTGAATCAAACTGCGCGGCAATCGCTTGAAAACTTTTTTAAAGAGCGCAAGCGGGTTTTGAATCCTGCCAGTCAAAAACAGGCCCTGCTGCCGGAAGGGGCGCAATGTTTTGCAAACCCGATCGGTACCGCCCCCGGTTTTAGTATAAAGATCGGGAAATGCCTGTTTTTCTTTTTGCCGGGCGTACCGGGTGAAATGCGTCGCATGTTATCAGATTCAGTTTTGCCCCAATTAAACCAAAACCTGGGCGCTACACGGAATTTCTACCGGGTAAAGACCCTGTCGACATTCGGGCTAACCGAATCCAAGGTCTTTGAACGTCTCGCTGGTTTAGAGAACACTTTTCCGGAAATATCACTGGGGCTGCGGGTAAAATTTCCCGAAATCCAGGTGAAACTTTATGCCAATGGCCCCAATAAGCAACAACTGAACGACAATTTAGAATCAACCGCTCGCTGGGTTACTGATAAGATGGGCAATAAAGTTTTTTCTCAGCAAGGCGATCCCATGGAGAAAGCTGTTGGGCAACTTCTTAGAGAAAAACAGGCGACTCTGGCGTTGGCTGAAAGCTGCACCGGAGGCTTAATTGCCAACATGTTAACCAATGAATCCGGTAGTTCGGATTATTTTGTTTTTTCCGGTATCACTTACTCGAATCAGGCCAAGATCGATATTCTAAATGTATCAGCGGAAACCATTAGAATTCATGGTGCCGTTCATGAGAATACTGCCAAGGAAATGGCCCGGGGCGCACGGAGCATCTCCGGTGCCACTTATGGTTTAGCCACCAGCGGCATTGCCGGGCCCACCGGTGGCACAAAAGACAAGCCCGTCGGTACGGTCTGTATCGGATTGGCGACCCCGCATGCCAGTGTCGGCCATCGGTTTTATTTTTGGCTCGGCAACCGAATCATGAATAAACAGGTGTTTGCGGTGGCTGCTTTAGACGTTCTGCGCCGCGAATTGCTGGGTATTGGCCCGCCACAATTTTAGAAGCTATCGCAAAATAACCAATTTCGAGGACGAGGAGGAGCACGAGCACGAATACGGGGTTAGGCAACGTTCCTTCGCTTCGTACTCGTCGTCGTCCTCGTCCTCGTTCTCGTTACCTAAAATGGAGCTCTGGTTTGCAAATGGTCACTTTATTTACTTGGGGGCCTTATCGTCCTGTATTTGCTTTTTACCCTCATTCCAGACCTCCGGGTATGAGGGGGCGCTGAAATCTTTCCTGGATCGTCATCTAAGTAATAACTGTATTTATGTTATTAAATTAGCTAGTAACGCAATAAGGTCAAAGGTTAACTTTAAATTTATTCAGGGATCAGGTTGACGCAAAACCAGGCAGTTGCCTGCCGAACAAAATCCTTTTGATGCGCCTGATTGCTCATGCGATGGTCGCTTTGCGGGAAATACCACCAGTTTTTTCGGTTGGCTGACGCGTTCGTATATTTCCTTTGGCATGGGATAGGGGAACGGTTTCATCGGCAGCACCGTGAAAAATAAGAATGCTCCGGATGCCGGCCAGCTGATTTGCGATATCGAATGGATTCCTTTTAAATGGGATATCTGAATCTTTGGTCGTCTGCTGGATGGCCGAGTTTGCCTTGTTATGAACAATATCAGCGCTGCGAATCGGAGCCGCCCACGTGATGACAGCATCCACACCAGCATGTCGGGCGCTCGCGAGACAGACCGTACCGCCCATACTGCTGCCAAAAAGCCCCATGCGATCAGCCGTATCGTTTCTGGCCTTAAGCACATTTACTGCGGCTATCAAATCTGTGCATCGCCCATCTAACGAGGTAACTTCTTCGAATGGAGCTTTACTTTCGTTGCAACCCCGGTGATCAAATCGAAAATAGGCGATATTGCTATGATTGCATTGTTGTGCCAGTTCAATTTGTTTGGGCGAATTTTTATCACTCAATAACCCATGGGAACCTATAACCACCGGCGGCCTATCAACCGGTGGCATGTGCAGGCACCCTTTGAGTAAATAATTGCCAGATACAAACGCGATTTCTTTAATGATTGCTTTTTTCTTAGAATTGACCATGGCATTGATTTGAGGTAGGTTTAACAATCTCGTAAAAAGTCAGAAAAGCAAACTTTTTACGAATTCATCAAATTTATCGAGAGTTAAGGATTTGCCCGCATATGAAACTGAAAAAAAGCCAGCAAATCGAAGTTGAAATCAGCGACATCGCCTTTGGCGGAAAAGGCCTGGTGCGCATAAACGGCATGGCGGTATTTGTGGACCAGGCGGTGCCCGGTGATGTTGCTTTGATACGTATAAGCCGTAAGAAAAAGAACTATGCTGAAGCGCGGGTCATGGATTTGATAAAAGCCTCGCCGCACCGCATTCATCCACCCTGTGTATACAGCGGTTTTTGCGGTGGCTGCAAGTGGCAATTTTTAAAATATGAGATTCAATTAAATTTCAAACGTCAACATGTTCATGAGTCTCTGCAGCATATCGGGCAGATCAATGATGTGCAGGTCCACCCCACGATCCAGTCGCCCCTGACATTCGGCTATCGCAACAAAATGGAGTTCTCGTGCACAGATAGAAGATGGTTGACCCCGGAAGAGATGCAACAACCCGAAATCGATAAAGGCTTTGGCATTGGGCTGCATGCCCCGGGGACTTTTTTTAAGGTCTTCGATACGAAAAGATGCCTGTTGCAACCGGATTTGGGGAATCATATCCTGGATGACGTTCGAAAATTTATTAAATCTTCTGATCTGCCGGTATATGGCCTGCGAAGCCATCGGGGCTTCTGGCGGTTTTTAATGCTGCGCCATTCGGTTGCCTATGATCAATGGATGGTAAACCTTATAACCGCTTCCGATGAGCATCAGGCCTTGCAACCTCTTGCCAATTTTTTAATGGAAAAGTATCCGCAGGTGACAGCGGCCATCAATAATATCACCTCCCGCAAGGCCGGTGTGGCCATTGGAGAATTTGAACGGACTCTTGACGGTAGCGCCAGCATTGTTGAAAAGATTGGATCCTTTGAGTTTGAAATATCGGCAAACTCATTTTTTCAGACCAATACGCTCGGTGCTGCACTATTATATGATACGGTTAAAACCTTTGCCGGCTTGAGCGGTTCTGAAACCGTACTGGATCTTTACAGCGGTACAGGCACCATACCCATTTTGCTTTCCGGAGCCGCCGGAAAGATTGTCGGCATAGAGATCGCCGCAAGCGCTGTTGCCGATGCCGAAATCAACTGTCGCAAGAATCATGTAAAAAATTGTCATTTTTTGACCGGCGACATTGGAGCCATTCTGCCGACTATTTCAGACCGTCCGGATGTTCTTATCATTGACCCGCCTCGAGCCGGCATGCACAAAGACGTCGTCCAACAGATAAAATCCATGGCACCGGATCGTATGGTCTATGTTTCCTGCAATCCGGCAACCCTGGCCCGTGATCTCAACCTCCTCAAAGACGACTATCAGGTTCTGGAAGTGCAGCCGGTTGATCTTTTTCCGCATACGTATCACGTCGAGTCCGTGGCTAAGCTGGTAAAAAAATTAGCTTGAAATCAACCCATGCTTCAAGCACCAAATTTCAACGTTTACTTGTCGTGTTCAGGTTTCAGGTATAACCGGGTTTCAGGTGTCAGGTGTCAGTAGCCGGGTTCAAAGCTTCAACGTTCAGAGGTTAGATAACAGAAGACAGATGTCAGAGAGTACAGTTAAATAAGTGATTAGTTGAATAGTCAATTTGTCAGAGGATTCAATCCATTTTAAACTATTTGACCAATCGACCAATTAACGAATCGACTAAACCCACGGACCAGCAGCCAGAGGCCAGGTTTCAGAGGACAGAGGTCAGACGACAGAAGACAGATGGTAAAAACTGGAAGCTGAAGCACCCTATCTGACTTCTGTTTTCTGTCTTCCGTCATCTGTTTACTGACACTTGACACCTGACACCTTGCTAGAGGAGGTTGTTATGCAAGTCGTCTTTCACGAAGATTTCTATCAGATATATACATCGGACCCGGCCGCTGCTGACGGGCGCATGCAAGCCATCGTCGAGGTCATCGAATCGAATGTTGAGTTTGTTAAGGCCAGGCCGGCAAAAGAAGAGGAAATTACTTTCGTTCACACCAAAGCCCACATCGATTTTGTCCGTCAAAGCGGGCTATATGATATCTCCGCATTGGCCGCCGGCGCTGCCATCCAGGCTGCTGAGATCGGGCTTGGCGCCCCCGGCTTTGCACTGATCCGTCCTCCCGGCCACCATGCCTCAAGCGATTCATCCTGGGGGTTTTGTTATTTCAACAATATGGCCCTTGCTCTGCAAACGTTGAAACAAAACGGTCAAATAACGACTGCCTATGTACTGGATATTGATCTGCATTACGGTGACGGGACGGTGAGCATTCTGGAAGGCAAAGACTATGTTTGCATTCATAATATGGAGGGCTTGGATCGTCATTCTTATCTGGCTGAAATTAAAATGGAAATGGACCATGTTCAGACCGATCTTATTGGCATTTCCGCAGGATTTGACAATCACCAGGATGACTGGGGAGGATTGCTCACCACAGAGGACTATTATGCGATTGGAGAAATGGTAAAAACAGCATCCTTAAGGTGCGGCGGCGGTTGTTTTGGAATCCTTGAAGGCGGGTATAATCACCAGGTATTGGGACAAAACGTTATGTCCTTAATTCAAGGATTAAGCGGCTCAAACTAGCGTAACCTTTTGTTTCACAAGACCGTTCGTTGGCTTATTCCTGTGTGATGTGGTACGCATCTGATGATCGTTGCAATTTAATTTGACCTGATACGACACCATGATGTATAAAAGCATCTAAAATAATTCTGATTTTTCTGCTCCATCTGGCCTAAAGCGTTTGTTGATCTGTCAAAGCCAATCAGGCTTCACTTCTCATTTCTCATTCTTGTGAATAGCGTCTATTCCTTATTCTTGTGCTGTTTAAAACCATAACCAAAGGGAGTATCGCAATGGTAGAGGAAGGTTTTGAACAAAAATCAATAAGAGATATAAGCTTTCACAGCACCCTTTTTCGAGTTCCATCCGGATGGTCACATTTGAGTTTATCAATTTATCTTCCTGTTATTGTTCTGATGTCGGTTTGTTTGTTTTGCGCATGCTGGACGGGCTGCCAAACGGTCTCGCTTGATGAAGCCAAAGATATCAGTCTGCAGTTCAGTGGCGCTTCCTTTGAGCCTCCGCCAAGATCGATTAACGATGTTGTGTCGGAACACTGTGAAAATTTCAACGTATTTGACTGTCTTCAAAAGCCCATGTTTTCAATGGAAGAAATTTACGAACACCATCAAGGCGCCCCTCCCTATCCACACCGATATAGTAAAGCTAATGAATTCCAGAGGATGGCATGGCGCGAACTCAATCATGGAAGGTATTCGCGGAGCATCCAATTGCTAGAGATGTCCTTAAAATCGTTACCTCCGATCGTCAGAAATCCGCGGGGTAATCGCTACACGATGCTCGCAAAATATTACGCCTATGCCGGTGATTTAAAATCTGCACAAAGCGCTCTTGGAAATGCATTATATTGGTATCGTTTGTCACCAGGCGATTATGCCTGGAAACAATATATCTTAAATAGTGCGAGAGGCTTAATTGAGCAAATAAAAGGAAACCTTGATCGGGCTGAGTGGTATTTCAGGCGGGCGGTTCCGGCAAGCAAAAAATATAGTAGCGGAACACAATTGGATCTAAGGTTTGATTTGATTGAAAACTTGATTTTTCAGGGACGTTTGCTGGAGGCTGAAGCTCTCGCAAGAGAAATTTTGCAGGAGAGGCTAGTTTATAAGTCACGGATTCGACGGGCAAGGGGACGTTTGATTCTGAGCAAAATTCTTTTCAGGCAGGCGCGCTACCGGGAAGCCGAATATGTCGCAAAATGTGCAATCCTTTTATACAATCAGGAGGCTGCGGATTGCTCATCTATTTATTTAAATCTTTCGAGGCATATGTTGGCGAAATCTTTGATGGCTCAAGGCCGATGGGCGGAAGCCATTGAACAGTTTGAGGCCATATCCGTCGGGCTGAAAAACGACCCCGATCTATTCAAAGCACGATTTGCGGGTGATGTCGACTGGGCCATTGCGCTTCTGGCGACCGGCAGAAATGCCGAAGCCGCTGAGCAACTCAAAAGCGGACTTAAGCTTACATCCAGGCAAGTTGGCAAAAATCATTACCGCACGGCGGTCATCCGGGGGGTAATTGCCGTAACGCATGCATACAATGACGATAAAGAGGCCGCTTTGGCGGGTTTTGCAGAGGCGGTACCCCTTATCGTAAAACAGTTCAGAAAGGCGAACACCGCGACCCGTACACGATCAACAAAGGATCCGCATCTTATCTTTATCATTGAGAGCTATATGAATTTGTTGGCCGATATTCAGGCCACCCCTTTGGAAACGAAGATGGGAATTGATGCGCTTGAAACCAGTTTTACGCTGGCAGACTTCGTGCGTGCCCACTCTGTTCAACGTGCGGTTTCTGCCTGCAGTGCAAGGTATGGCATAAAGGATCCTGAACTGGCGGACCTTGTTCGCAGCGAACAGGACTCAGCAAAGCGTCTTGATGCGCTTTACGGCACCCTTGCGGTTGCGGTGACGCAGCCAACAACGGCTGAAAATCCTGCAGCCATCCAATCGCTAAAAGAAAAAATCGATAAGCTGAGCAGGGCCCGTTTGACATTTATCAAAGAAATAGAGTCACGGTTTCCCAAATACGCCCAACTGATCAATCCTGAGCCCCCTTCTTTTAAAGAAGTTAGGGCTTCATTGCGACCGGGAGAAGCTTTGCTGTCGATTTATATTGGACGCGATCGGTCCTCTATATGGGCGGTTCCTTATGAAGGCAAAGTAAGGTTTGCCACCGTTTCTTTGAGTAAATCAGAAGTGGATACCATGGTTGCTCAGATCCGCTCTACCCTTGAACCGAATGCAAAAAAACTTGGCGAAATTCCGCAGTTTGATCTGGAAACTGCCTATGCGCTTTTCAAGGCATTTTTTGAACCGGTAAGGCAGGCATGGAAAAATGCAAAAAGTCTTCTGGTGGTTCCTCATGGGGCTCTTAGCTATCTGCCCTTGTCGCTGCTGCCAACCGAGAAGATCAAACTCCCGGCTGGCAGGGATGTATGGTTTGAAAATTATAAACACGTGCCCTGGCTGGTACGCAGCCATGCCGTAACAGTGCTCCCATCGGTTTCAACCCTGATACTTTTACGAGCCATGCCTCAGGCTGCTCGCGCGCAGCTTCCTTTTGTGGGATTCGGCGACCCCTATTTTAATGAACAGCAAGCAAAGGCAGCCGCCAGACCTAAAAAGGAGCTTCAAATTGCATCTTCCAAGCAACCCGGCGATTATGTCCTGCGTGGTTTGTCCATTAAAAGAGTTCAAACAGATCAGCTGGCTTCAGCACAGATTGAGGTTTTGCCCCGTCTGCCGGAAACAGCAGAAGAAATACGCAGTATGGCCCAGGCAATGAATGCGGACCCAAATAGAGATGTGTTTACCGGAGCACAAGCCAATGAGCAGCAAGTCAAGACCATGGATTTATCTCGCTACAAAGTCCTTGCCTTTGCCACCCATGGTCTGGCCCCGGGAGATCTCGATGGTCTTCTGCAGCCGGCCTTAGCGCTGTCTTCACCCAAGGTTGCCGGTATCGATGGTGATGGATTTCTGACGATGGAAGAAATCTTTGGTTTATGGTTAAACACCGATTGGGTGGTTTTGTCGGCCTGTAACACCGGTGCAGGCAGGGAACAAGGGGCCGAAGCCCTCAGTGGGCTTTGCAGAGCATTTTTCTATGCCGGGGCTCGGGCTTTACTGACAACGAATTGGCGGGTTGAAACGAATTCAGCCAAGGCGCTCACCACGGATCTGTTTAGAAGGCAGGCACAGACCCGTTGCTTACGCGGGCTGAGGCTCTGCAGCAATCCAAATTGTGTTAATCGATGGGGTTGGCCGTATTGATTCGAAATCCGGAAAAGTGTTGTTCTCATACGCGCATCCCATTTTCTGGGCGGCTTTTTCACTTGTTGGGGGCTGAATCAACGGGTGAGGGCCTTGGTATCCCAAAAATAAGTTACCCTCTAAAACCTTTGATATTCTAACTTATCGCTGTCCATATTTTTCTTTTCAGCGCGATTTTCTCGTGGTTTTCAAGCAATGATAGAAAAGGAAATAAGCTCAATTTGTCTTGTTTTCAGGGTGTTATTGTGATAGTTTTCTGCAATTCGTTAGGTGACTCGAAATTTTGCAATAAATGCGGCAAGGGTCAAATTCCTTCAACCCCGGGCACAACACAAAGGAAAGATGGCGGAAGTGCATGGGAATCGAACCCACCCGGGACGGTTTTAGCGCCCCACACCGGATTTGAAGTCCGGGAGCTTCACCAGACAGCTGCGCACTTCCATAAACCCTTAAAAGCAATTTTAACTTGTTTGGTTCGGGTTCAGCAGGGTAAAGGCTATATATTATAATCATTGCCTTTTTTGTCAATATCTAAGTCAGACCCTCAAAATGAAGTTTTTTAAAAGGATTTTGGAAACTGATGCATGCTTATTTTGATTGTTTTTCCGGCATCAGCGGCGATATGACGCTGGGTGCTTTAATTGATCTTGGAGTGCCGACCGAGTGGTTGCAGGATGAGCTTTCACGCTTGCCGTTAAAAGGATTTCACCTGGCTGCAAAACCCGTGGTCCGAAACGGAATTAGCGCGAATCTGGTAAAAGTTGAAGTGCTTGATTCCAAAAAATCAAGAGATTTCAAAGAGATAAGGTCAGTCCTTGAGAATTGTCCCCTGTCTGAAACCGTTAAATCAGCCAGCATGAACATATTTGAGAAACTTGCCCGGGCCGAAGCCGCGATCCATGGCTGCTCTCCGGAAGATGTTCATTTCCATGAACTGGGCGGGGTTGATGCCATTGTTGATATTGTGGGTACCGCGCTGGGTCTGGAAAAGCTGGAGATCAAAAAGGTGACGGCCTCTAAACTCCCTCTGGGCTCAGGTTTTGTTAACTGTCAGCACGGCAAACTTCCGGTTCCGGCCCCGGCCACCCTAGAAATTCTTAAAGAGGTGCCGGTTTACGGGACTGAAACAACGAGCGAGCTTGTCACACCGACAGGCGCCGCTATTATTGCTTCTCTGGCCGAATCATTTGGTCCGCTGCCGGAAATGCAGCTACAAAAAACAGGATATGGTGCCGGTCAACGGGAATTGCCGGACAGGCCCAATCTTTACGGGTCATTACCGGAATCTCGGCGGGTCTAAAATCGGATTTAACGGAAAATTTGCAATCCGACCAAATCATCATCCTGGAAACCTGTATCGATGATATGAATCCCGAGCTTTTTGGGTTTTTAATGGAGCGCATTTTTGAAGACGGCGCACTTGATGCTTACTGGATACCGGTTTACATGAAAAAAAACAGACCCGGCACCCTGGTTCAAGTTTTGTGCAAGGAAGACCGCAAAGACATTCTCATCCGGCGCCTGCTGACCGAGACAACATCCCTTGGTGTCCGGTACTACAATGCGAATCGACAGCTGCTTGCTCGGGATGAGTTGATAATCACTACCTCTCTTGGCGAAATCCGGGTTAAACGCATCAAAGATCCCGAAGGGAACACGCGCTTGCTGCCGGAATATGAAGTCTGCAGGGAGATTGCACTTCAGAAAGAAATACCCTTACGGGTGGTTTATGAGACCATCGCAAGGGAGGCTGCCGAAAGTGAGATCCCCAAGCGCTGAGATTGCTTCGCTCAGATTATTTATCCGCAGATTTCGCAGATTTGCGCAGATTATAAAAAATAAGATTAATTCACCACGGACCCACACGGACGCCCACAGATAATTTGGCTGCGCGACAGGTTCTACCAAAAAAATAGTCTGTGGATGTTTGTTTGAGTCTGGGGCTAATAATAAAAAATCCGTGTAATCTGCGTAATCTGCGGATTATTTCTTTTGAGGTTGCATTTCTTGTCGCTTGACAAACGTTAGTTCAGGTTATAGAGACGGGCCATGAAATTTCGCGAACGAGCGGTTCTGTTTCTGGCGACCGGCTTTTTTATCGGGACCGTTCCCTTTGCACCCGGTACCTTCGGCTCTATAATCGGTCTGCCGGTTTGCTTTCTGATCTCTAGACTAAATATCTTCCTATCCGTCATTTGTACGCTGTTGTTCATCTTTTTTGCAATTTGGGTTGCAGCAGCTGCTGTGAAGATATTAAAAAAAGAGGACCCCGCTGAAATCGTCATTGATGAAATTGCCGGACTTATCGTCACCTTTGTGGGTTTACCCTTTACCCTGAAAACGGCGATCGCCGGGTTTATCATCTTCAGAACATTTGATATATTGAAGCCGTTTCCCATCCGCACACTTGAAAAAAAAGTTGCCGGTGGACCCGGAGTCGTCTTTGACGATGTTATGGCCGGAATTTATGGTAATCTCATCTTAAGGCTTGCAATTTATGTCACGGGTACTATTTAATTACGGTGAGCGAAAGCATTGAAGTTTAGAAAGGTAATAAAAACGTTGAAATCAGAAAAGTCTACTGAAATCGAGAGCGAATATCCCCAAAAGGGCGCGCTACGAGAAAATATTGAAGCCATTCTTATCGCAATTGTCATTGCACTGTTCATCAGGACGTTCGTTGTTCAGGCCTTCAAAATCCCTTCAGGCTCGATGAAACAAACGCTGCAGATCGGTGACCACATTCTGGTCAATAAATTTATATACGGAGTGAAAGTACCTTATCTGCATGAAACCATTATTCCACTCAAAAACCCCCGGCGGGGCGACATTATCGTCTTTAAATATCCTGTCGACCCCCGCAAGGATTTTATCAAGCGTGTTATCGGCATTCCAGGAGATGAGATTGAGATTCGCGATAAGAAGCTGTATGTCAATCAAAAGCGGGTCAATCGCGACTACGGCGTATACACGGATTCGCGCATTTTATCTGCAAACGTCCGTCCCAGAGATAATTTTGGACCGGTAACCGTACCGCAACATTCCCTTTTCGTGATGGGCGACAACCGTGATGAAAGTTTTGACAGCCGATTTTGGGGTTTTGTCGATTATAAAGCGCTCAACGGCAAGGCCTTTATTATCTATTGGTCATGGGATAAGGAAAATTTTGGTGTCAGATGGAATCGGCTCGGCCAAATTTTAAAATAGATGGCAGATTTTACCGCACACTGAAGTTGTTCGTTTTTCAGCATTATTCCATAATAGCGCTATAGCTTCACTTCGTGCCCATCATTCCATGTAGGCGGCATAAAGACAAGTGTCGTTAAAAACTTCATGAATTCAAAATATTATAGAAATTTCGAGACATACATCGGGAGTAACTTGTAATGCGAATAGCGATTCAGGGCGGAAGAGTTATCGAACCCGGGAATCTGGACACGATTGCTGATATCCTGATTGAGGATGACAAAATTGTTAAAGTCACCAGGAGAAATGAAATAGAATCAATAAAACCGACAGCTGACAGTCGGATGCCGGATGCCCGCACCATCGATGCAACCGCAAAAATTGTCTGTCCGGGTTTTATCGATATGCACGTACATCTCAGAGAACCCGGTCATGAGCATAAAGAGACCATCGCGACGGGATGTCGGGCCGCCGTATGGGGTGGATTTACTGCGGTTTGCGCCATGCCAAATACGAATCCGGCAAACGATAATAGACAGATCACTGAATATATATTAAGCAAGGCCGTGCAGGCAAATTTTGCCAGGGTCTATCCGGTAGGGGCCATCAGCAAAAAGCTTGAAGGCCGACAGCTTTGTGAGTTTGAGGAACTCAAAGCGGGCGGCGCCATTGCCGTATCCGACGATGGGTGTCCGGTAATGGACGATCAGTTGATGCGTAAAGCCCTGGAAGTTGCTAAAAGCTGTGGCTTACTCGTCATTTCGCATTGCGAAAATTTAAACCTTAAAGCCGATGGCTTGATGAACGCAGGTCCGGTGGCTGATCAAATGGGATTGGCCGGAATACCCAATACCAGTGAAAGTGCCATGGTGGAACGCGATCTTGCACTGAGTGAGCTGACCGGTGCTCGGATTCATATTGCCCATGTGAGCACGGCCGAATCGGTTCAGGCCATCCGGGAAGCAAAATTTAAAGGTGTTGCGGTCACCGCAGAAACGGCACCCCATTATTTTATGCTGACCGATGAGGCGGTGAGAGAATATGGCACGCAAGCGAAAATGAATCCGCCGTTGCGCTCGGCAAAAGACCGAGCAGCAATCCGGGCGGGCCTGGCCGACGGCACCATCGACGTAATTGCCACGGATCATGCCCCCCATGCCGCCCATGAAAAGGCAGTTGAGTTTGATAAAGCCGCCAACGGGATTATCGGACTGGAAACAGCAGTTTCGCTGGGTTTAAAAATGGTGGAGGAAGGTATGATTTCCATAATCGACCTGATTGAAAAAATGTCAAGCGCTCCGGCCCGCATACTGGGGCTTGAAAACGGAATCCGAATTGGACGGCCCGCGGACATCACCATTATCGATCCGGATGTCACATATGAGGTAGATGCGACAAAATTTCAATCACTTAGCCGAAATTGCCCCTTTGAAGGCTGGCAGCTGAAGGGCAAGCCTGCTTTGACCATGGTCGGAGGACAGATCGTATACGAGGAAGGCTTTGATTGGAAAAGAATTTAAAGAATTATTAAGGATTTACCGAATAAACTATAAACACCAAAAACCTGGAACAAAATTATGGCGCAAAATTCTCCACATATTCTGGTTGTAGACGACGAACTCAGCATGCGCGAATTACTTGAATACATGCTGGCCAAAAAAGATTACAAAGTCACCTGTGCTGAATCCGGGCGGGAGGCGATCGCCTTGCTGGAAAAAAATCATTTTGATCTCCTGCTGTGTGATATTCGGCTCGGAGATATCACCGGACTGGATGTTTTGCGGGCCTCTAAGAAGCATCACCCGGACAACGTGGTCATCTTGATATCGGCCTATGCAACGACAGAAACAGCGGTGGAGGCGATGAATGAAGGGGCCTTTGATTATGTTCCCAAACCGTTTGATAACGATGAACTGATGGCTACGATTGCCAAGGCCCTTGAATTAGGATCCATCGAACATGAAAAGAAGCTGCTGGATGATGAACTGAAAAAAAGCCGGCACTATGGCATGATCGTGGGTAACAGTCCGGCCATGCGCCATATATATAAATTGATCGAACAGGTGGCTAAAACCAAAACCAATATCCTTATTACCGGGGAAAGCGGTACCGGTAAAGAAGTGATTGCCAAAGCGATACACCAGGAAAGTGCTCGCAGCGGCCAGCTCTTTATGGTCATCAACTGCGGCGGCATCCCGGAAACGCTCATGGAGAGCGAGTTGTTCGGGCATAAGAAGGGATCATTTACCGGAGCTACCAACGATAAAAAGGGGCTTTTTGAGATCGCGCATAAGGGCACCGTTTTTCTCGATGAAATCGGTGAGTTGAGCCCACCCATTCAGGTCAAATTGCTGAGAGCGGTCCAGGAAAAGGTATTTAAGCCTGTAGGGGGCAACGAAGATGTTTCGGTTGATATTCGGATTATGGCAGCCACCAATAAAAGTCTTGAAAAGGAAGTCATCAACGGAAATTTTAGAGAAGATCTGTTCTATCGTCTCAATGTGATTGAAATTAAAGTGCCGCCCCTCAGGGAACGTAAAGCCGACCTGCGCACATTGGCCCAGCATTTTCTTGAAAAATATTCCCAGGAAATGGGAAAAGAGATCACCAAATTTTCCTCATATGCCCTTGATTTACTTCAAAAATATGACTTCCCCGGCAATATTCGAGAGCTTGAAAACCTTCTGGAGCGCAGTGTGGCGCTTTCCACCACCAATATCGTCCTTCCGGACAGCCTGGCGCTTTCGTTGCATAAGCGCAGATGGATCGAGGGCTTTAAAGATCGGCGCTTTGATCTGGATGAAGTCGCCCGGGGTGTTGCCCTGGATTCGATCCTTGAAGAGGTTGAACGCGGGTATCTGAAAAAAGCCCTGGATTGCAGCAACGGAAATAAAAATAAAGCCTCTGAATTACTGGGCATCAGCTTTCGTTCCCTGCGTTACCGCCTCGATAAGCTGGGGATAGACAAGTAAACCGGGTTTTCCGGTATGCCCGTTAGCCGATCAGGCGGTTGTTTAGAGTGAATACCTTCATGTGTCCCACTTTCTTCGCATGAATGCACTGTTTTGGTTTAATTGAGAATATTGGGCTTTCGATGGTCGCTTTCGCTAAAACAGGCCCCTTTCAAATCGCCAGCCACCACGATTATCGTGGAACCAAAATTTACCTTTAGAAACCCTGAGATCGGTCGATATTATTCGAAGTAAGTTCAATTTTAGATGGGGTCCGTTGATCGGCGGATATGACAAAATTTGTCAACGAGCAGACCATTATGGGTAAATCAGCAAACTTTGACAGATTTCGGTTTGCGAAATTTTTTCGGAGATAATTTTTATTAAAATAAATTCAATAGGTTGAAATTGTTTTTTATATTTTTTTGATATGGCACAGTAATTGCTCTCAGTATACGACAAACATTTTGATTCATTTAAAAAGGGGGTGGGAGCAGGATAGCCAAAAGCCGAAAGAGTTGAGCGATTAAGCGAATTCATAAGCGTATAAATAAATATAATAATAAATCATTAACAAAGGGAGGTTCCAACATGTTACAAAAACTAAGAGGCAGCAATTCAAAAGGTTTCACATTAATCGAGCTGATGATCGTTATTGCGATCATCGGTATTCTGGCGGCCATCGCCATTCCGAACTTTATTGCGTATCGTAACAAGGCTTACTGCTCTGCAACCGAATCCGATGCCAATAACATAGCAGCCGCTATTGCTGATTACTTTGCGGACCCGACCCATAATACGACACCGGTTATGGCCGACGTGGGCGGTAATACCCTGTTAAGTAAGGGTAATACGGCAACCATCAGTCCTCCTATGAATTCCATTGTGGTAACAGTTACGGATGGTAGTCTCAGATGTCCGGAGGATTATCGCACCAATAACTGGGGCGGAAATACGTATTTTCAGAAGAGCATTTAAATAGTTTTATTCCCAATGGTTATCCGTTCATTTGCGCCGTGCAAATCGAATCGCAGGTGCTAGCTGGATAACTAAAACTGGATAGCAAAGATTCCAAAAGAAGGGGGGTAATCCCCCCCTTCTTTATTTTATTTAGATGACCGTTTATCCCTGCACCGTTTAAAAGGCCGATATTTCCCCCAAATTCGATAATACCGGATTGAGATCTCAATAAACAGTTTCTTTTCATTGTAAATTTGTGCATAAATGGTGAGCTGCTGATAACGCCGCCGAGTGTTAAAGGTTTTTTATTTTAAACCCAGTAAAATCCTTCAGAATGCGGGTATCCGGCCGGATTTAGATGACTGGGGAGTGACCAACCAAAGTTGCCGCAGCTTCGAGGTTTCGATCAGCATGTTGCCAAAAGCCCTCATCCAGTTCACCCAAAGCACATTTTTTGCTTTTCTTTTATTGTTTCTGCTGGTCTTTTGTGCATACTCGAACACCTTTGAAGCCTCCTGGCACATGGACGATTACCCCAACATTGTTGATAACGCAAAGCTCCATCCTTCAGATTTAAAACCGCAATCCCTTTATCAATCATTTTTTGCAAGTCCGGGGCTCCCTGATAAATTATACCGACCGGCGGCCTGCTTGACATTCGCTTTAAACTGGTATTGGGGCGCTGATGACGTAAGCGGGTATCACCTGGTCAATATTGCTGTCCATCTTCTAACTGCCATATTTTTGTTTCTTACCATTTTAAGGCTATTTGATTCACCCAATCTTAAGGGCAAATACCAGCGAAGTTCATATTATATATCCCTACTGGCGACCCTGTTCTGGGTGCTTAACCCCATTCAGACCCAGGCGGTAACCTATATCGTCCAACGCATGGCCGCCATGGCAGCCATGTTTTATATACTCAGTATTTATTTTTATGTAAGGGCTAGGACGAATGCTGTTTTTTTAAACCAATTATGGAGCTATTTGGGATGCGCCCTTAGTTTTGTTTTGGCATTTGCATCTAAACAGAATGCCGCGACCCTGCCGCTGGCACTCATCTTGCTGGAATTTATTTTTTTTCAAGATTTAAGTCGATCCCGAACGCGAAAAG
>PVMK01127370.1_pt1 | contig 57125 bp, 51 predicted proteins | sample 1853481 | NCBI WGS metagenome assembly PVMK01 (sample SAMN08533507, study PRJNA380276) | Marine sediment metagenome, whole genome shotgun sequencing project.
AGTTGTGCCGAATATATCGCCATGAAGAACTTTGCTTCGGAAGTCGTTTTACTGGATATTAAGGAAGGCTATGCCGAAGGGAAAGCCATGGATTTAATGCAAACGGCCTCCTTAAATGGGTTCGACACTAAAATTACGGGAACCACCGGCGATTATTCTAAAACCGCAAATAGCGATATTTGTGTGGTTACTTCCGGCATACCTCGTAAACCGGGAATGACCCGTGAGGAATTGATCGGAATAAATGCCGGAATCGTTAAAACCGTAGTGTCGAGTTTAATAGAGGTCTCTCCGGATACTGTCCTTATAGTGGTTAGTAACCCTATGGATACCATGACCTACCTGGCTCATAAAACAACCAACCTCCCTAAAAATAGAATTATCGGTATGGGCGGTGCCTTAGATTCTGCCCGGTTTAAATACAGGTTGGCTGAAGCTTTGGAAGCACCGATAAGTGATGTTGATGGCATGGTCATTGGAGGCCATAGCGATAAAGGAATGGTTCCTTTAACAGGGCATGCTACCCGAAACAGTATAAAAGTATCCGAATTTTTATCGAATGAGCGCTTGGACCAGGTAAAAGAAGACACGAAGGTTGGAGGCGCGACCCTTACCAAATTATTGGGGACTTCTGCCTGGTATGCGCCGGGAGCTGCTGTTAGCGGCCTGGTACAGGCTATAGCCTGCGACCAAAAGAAAATGTTCCCTTGTTCCACTTTATTGGAAGGCGAATATGGATTAAGCGATTTATGTATTGGAGTTCCTGTTATTTTAGGAAAGAATGGGATCGAGAGCATCGTAGATATAGAATTAACTGAAGCTGAAAAAGCGCATATGGCTGAAAGTGCCGAAGGTGTAATTAAAACAAATGGGCTGTTAGAATTGTAGCACCCATTGTCATTCATAATGAAGAGAAACATCTTCTTTATCAAAAAAGAGTGGCATTTAGCCGCTCTTTTTTTATTATAAATATGCCAATTCTATTGGCAATTCTTCGTGTAAATCATATATTTGCTCGTTTTTAAAATCAGAATAGATTAAATTGTTATATAATGCAGAATAAAGGATTAGTAAAGTTGTTTGCGCTGTTATTTGGATTGGTAAGTATTTACCAATTATCATTTACATTCAAAGCAAATCAAATTGAAAATAATGCCAAGGAAATTGCGATCAGTAGAATTCCTGATACAGATCCTGAATACGATTCTAAAAGAAGTGCCGAAGAAACCAAATACCTTGACTCCATTTCAGGTTTAGAGGTTTTTGATATTGGTATTGCCAGTTACACATTTAAGGAAGTTAAAGAAAGGTCTATGAACCTCGGGCTTGACCTTAAAGGAGGGATAAGCGTAATTCTTCAAATTTCGGTGGATGACATTTTAAAGGGATTAGCCAATAAGAGCCGGGATCCGGTATTTAATAAAGCACTGGCAGATGCCAGGGAACTTCAAAAGAACAGCCAAAACACCTATTTGGAAGATTTCTTTGAAGCGTTCGATAATATTAAGGGGGATACAAAACTGGCCTCTCCCGATATTTTTGCCAATAGGGATTTGAGTGACGAAATCACTTTTAATATGACCGATGATGAGGTAAAACCTATCCTGAAAAGAAAGATCGACGAATCTATTGTATCGGCATTCGAAGTTTTACGTAAACGTATTGACCAATTTGGTGTAACCCAACCAAACATTCAGCGTCTGGGAAATTCTGGCCGTATATTGGTTGAACTTCCCGGGGTAAAAGATAAAAAACGTGCCACAGATCTCATTACCACAACGGCACAGTTAGAATTTTGGGATGCCTTTAAAGGCGAGACCTTTCTGCCGTTTGTGGTTCAGGCCAATGACGTCTTAAAGACCATTGTCGCTCCTCAGTCAACATCGGAAGAAGAAATTGAACCTGAAGACTCTGAGGAAGACAGTCAAATTGCTGAACTTTTAGGCGATACCGGAACCGACTCCGCTGCTGTGGCTGCTGTTAATCCATTACTGGATTTAATACAGGGACCCGGATATCAGGGCGGGCCTGTTATTGGATTTTTTGAATTTAAGGATAAGCAAACGGTTACCGATTATTTAAATTATCCACAGGTAAGGGCTTTGCTCTCTTCTGAACAAAGATATGTTAAGTTTGCCTGGGGGGTTAAACCTGAGGATAGTGAGCTCATAGAGTTATACGCTTTAAAAGGAAACAGGGATAATGAACCCGAATTAAGCGGAGCCGTTATAACAGATGCCCGACAGTCTTATGCGCCAAATGGAAAGCCAACGGTTTCGATGCAAATGAACGGTAAAGGGGCCAAGGTTTGGGAGGACATGACAGGAAGAGCCTTTAGTCAGGGTAGTCAAATAGCCATTGTTTTGGATGATATCGTTTATTCCGCACCGGGAGTAACCACAGGGGCCATTTCTGGCGGTAACTCCGAAATTTCGGGGCAGTTCTCTTTAAATGAAGCAGTGGATTTAGCGAACGTATTACGTGCGGGTAAATTACCGGCTTCGGCAGATATAGTACAGGCCGATGTTGTCGGGCCTTCTTTAGGTCAGGAAGCCATAGATAGTGGATCAAAATCGTTTCTAATTGCATTAAGTTTAGTATTGATATGGATGCTTTTCTATTATGGTAAGGCAGGTATTTTCTCCGATATCGCTTTAGTATTGAACATCACACTCATTTTTGGAGTGCTTTCCGGCTTAGGCGCAGTACTTACACTACCTGGAATTGCAGGTATCGTACTTACAATAGGTATAGCGGTCGATGCAAATGTACTTATTTATGAAAGGATACGGGAAGAACTCACAAAGGGGAAAGGGCAAAAAGAGGCGATCCGCGACGGATTCAGTAATGCATTGTCTTCGATTTTAGATGCAAATATTACAACGGGATTAACTGCTTTGATCTTATTTATATTTGGTACAGGCCCTATAAAAGGATTCGCAACAACTCTGTTAATTGGTATTGTTACCTCTTTATTTACGGCCATTTTTATAACGCGATTATTAATTGACTGGTATGTAAGCAAAAAAGGAACACTGGATTTTTCGACGGCTATAACCAAAGGATTGTTTAGAAATATTAATATCAGCTTCTTAAGAAAACGCAGAATTGCGTATATGGTTTCAGGATTGATCATCCTGGGCGGTTTAGGGTCATTGTTTACTACCGGGCTTGATGAAGGCATCGACTTTGTGGGTGGAAGAACGTATACAGTACGATTTGCACAAGATATGAATACTGAGGAAGTTAAAGATGCCGTCGTCGCTACCTTTGGTAGTGCCGAAATAAAAACCATTGGAAATGCCAATCAGTTAAAGATATCTACAAAATATAAGATCAATGAGAATTCTCCCGAGATAGATGAAGAAGTGCAGAGCAAATTGTACGAATCCTTAACAGCATTCTTACCCACCGGATTGGACTACGAAGAGTTTTCGAGCCCCCAGAAAAATATAGGAATTATGTATTCCGGGAAAGTGAGTCCCACCATTGCCGATGATATTAAAAAATCTTCGATTTGGGCTATATTAGGATCGTTAATTGTAGTATTTCTGTATATATTATTACGATTCAAAAAATGGCAGTATTCGCTTGGAGCAGTAACAGCAGTTTTTCATGATGTACTCATTGTTCTTGGAATATTTTCAATTACATATAGATTTATGCCATTTAGTATGGAAATAGATCAAGCCTTTATTGCGGCCATATTAACGGTAATTGGGTATTCATTAAATGATACAGTGGTGGTATTTGATAGAATCAGGGAATTCTTTAATGAGCATACAAGTTGGGAGTTTGACAGAACCGTAAATACGGCATTAAACAGTACTTTAAGACGAACTTGAAATACCTCTCTCGAAACTTTAGTGGTCCTATTAGCTATGTTTACCTTTGGTGCAGATTCCTTAAGAGGACTACTCTTTGCACTTATTGTTGGTGTAGTTGTTGGTACATATTCATCAGTATTTATAGCCACGCCAATCATGCTCGATACGATTAAAAAATTAGATAAGAAGAAAAAATAAAATTCGTTCTTTTAATATATGAAGCCTTTCTGTTTTTGCGGAAAGGCTTTTTTTACAAATTGATTTTTAATGTATTGTTTTGTAATCCATTCTGTCTCCAACTTTCAGGGGCAAGGATTGAGTGAGTCCGGCGTTTATTTCAAGCACATATTTGGCCGGTATATTGGAGGGTAAAGAGGCTTCGTTTAACGGTTTCGCATTCTTTTGAAGACTTACTATTTTATTGTGATCGTCAATATAAATTATATCTAAAGGAATTAGCGTATTCTTCATATAGAAGGAACGTAATCTCATATCGGGAAAGACAAATAGCATGGCCTGGTTTTCTTCCATGGAAGACCGATGCATTAGTCCGGTTTGCCTTTCGTAGTCGTTATCGGCAATTTCAATATCAAAAATGGTGATAACGGAATCTGAATTGGATTTGAACAAGGTAAGTTCGCCTTCCATTTTAAACTCCATTTTTAGAGGCTTAATTATTTTCCGATCCTTCTTGCAGGAAGTATATGCCCAAAACATTGAGCCTGCCAGAAACATAAAAAAAATACGCTTAATCATTTTTACATTAAACCGATTTGGGTTTATAAACGAACATAAAATACAATCCTAATAAAATAAATGGGATACTAAGAACTTGCCCAGTATTTAATCCCATGATCCAATCTTCGCGACTATCTATTTGTGCAATTTTAAAATTCTCGACAAAAAATCGAACGGACCATAAAAGCAGTAAAAAGAGGCCAAATAAGAACCCCGACTGTTTGCCTTTATTTGTTTTCCAATACGTAAACCATAAAATTAAGAACACGAAAATATATCCGAAAGCTTCATACAATTGTCCCGGATGTCTGGCTGCCTCGTCAAATTTTTTAAAGACTATTGCCCACGGTAAAGATTCGTCTGCCGGTTTTCCTATCATTTCCGAGTTTAAAAAATTGCCAATTCTAACAAATATAGCTCCCAAAGCCACCGCCAATACTACCCGATCCAAAATCCATACCAATGATTTTTTCAAGATTTTTTTGTTGTATAAAGACATTGAAACGATCATCCCTATAGCAGCGCCGTGACTTGCCAATCCTCGAAATCCGGTAAAGGCAAAACCACCTTTAAATTTAAATGGAAGGAATATGCTGAAAAAATCCTCTTTGATAAGTTCCGGTTGATAAAAAATGACATGTCCCAAACGCGCTCCAATCATAATGCCCAGGACGGCGTAAATAAAAAGGGAATCTAATTTTTCGTTGGATTGGCCTTCGTTTATATATATTTTTTTTGTAATTAACCAACCTAAAATAAAGGCGATCATCCACATCATACTGTAATAATGAATGGTAAAGTTTCCAAAGAGATTAATTCCTTCGGAAGCCGGATCCCAAACGATCTGTAAAAAGTGCATAGTTTCAATTTTTGTTATGTAAATATACCCAATCCTAATAGGATTTATAAAAATAAATAAAATTAATTATCTTTCTTTTCAGGAACAGGGTCGTATCCACTTTTACCCCATGGATGACAACTAAATATCCGTTTTATGGCCAATCGCCCTCCATGAAATAAACCATGCTTTTTCAGTGCTTCTATGGAATAGTGCGAGCATGTGGGTTGAAATCTACAGGTGGCAGGAGTTAAAGGAGAAATTAAGGTCTGGTAAACCTTAACCAAAAAAATAAAAGGAGCAATCAGTATTTTTTTCATAACATTTAGTTAGTCGAAAAAGCAGTGCCATCTTTACCATCCTTTAACTGTATGCCAACAGCTAATAATTCGTCCCTGATTTTATCGGACAATGCAAAATTCTTATTCGCTCTGGCCTCCGCACGCAGTTTTATAAGGACTTCGACCGTATCTGACAATTTCTCTGAACTTTCATTTCCGGAAGAAACATATAATAACCCTAATACATCATAAACAAAAGCGTTCATTGTGGTTGATAATAGCTCCAAACCATCTTTTGTTATAGATGCCTTACCATCCTTTACCTGATTGACAAATTTAACTGCACTAAATAATTCTGCAATTAAAATAGGCGTGTTAAAATCATCGTTCATGGCATTATAACACTTCGTTTTCCAATTTTCGATATCGAATTCTGTCGTTTGGCCTTCAGGAAGACGTGCTAAATCGTTAATGGATTCCATGAGTTTATTGAACCCCTTTTCTGAAGATAATAAAGCATCATTGGAAAAATCCAGGATACTTCTGTAATGTGCCTGGAGCATAAAGAAACGAACTACACTTGCCGAAAAGGTCTTACTTAAGTGCTCGCTTTCTCCTGTGAAAAAATCATTTGGTAATATATAATTACCTGTAGATTTTGCCATTTTTTGCCCATTAAGTGTTAACATATTGGCGTGCATCCAAAGATTGACCGGGCTTTGTCCGTTACAGGTCTCGGCCTGGGCAATTTCGCATTCGTGATGTGGGAATTTCAAATCCATTCCACCACCGTGAATATCAAAATGTTCACCAAGATATTTGGTGCTCATTGCCGTACATTCCAGATGCCATCCCGGAAATCCGTCACTCCATGGTGAAGGCCAACGCATAATATGCTCGGGCTCGGCTTTTTTCCATAGTGCAAAATCCTGCGGATTCTTTTTATCACTTTGCCCGTCAAGTTCCCGGGTATTATGAATAAGATCTTCAATATTTCTACCACTTAATATTCCATAATTATGGGTTTCATTATACTTTAGAACATCAAAATAAATAGAACCATTTACCTCATAGGCCAGGCCTTTATCCAAAATGGTCTTAATAATTTCGATTTGCTCGATAATATGGCCGGTAGCCGTAGGCTCTATACTTGGCGGAAGAAAATTAAATGTGTTCAATGTATTATGAAAGTCAACCGTGTACATTTGTACGACCTCCATAGGTTCTATCTGCTCTAATCGAGCCTTTTTGGCTATGCGGTCCTCACCTTCGTCGGCATCGTTTTCGAGATGGCCTGCATCGGTAATATTTCTAACGTAGCGCACTTTATATCCCAAATGCTTGAAGTAACGAAAAATCATATCGAAGGACATGAATGTTCGTACATTACCTAAATGTACATTGCTGTAAACTGTAGGCCCGCAAACATACATACCAATATGACCTTCGTTTATAGGTTTAAAAATATCTTTTTTCCCGGTTAAAGAGTTGTATATTTTTAATTCCTGATTTTGATAAAGATGCATGTGACTTAAACCGATTTAAATGATTGTGACTAAAATGAAGATATTAAAAATTCGTATCTAACTTAATGTAATCCAAAAATTCTCTTCGGGTTTCTTTTTCTTTAAACTTACCTCCAAATTCACTGGTCACTGTACTACTTTCAATATCCCTGATACCTCTGGAATTAACACATAAATGTTTGGCATCAATAACACAAGCCACATCTTCGGTGTTTAAGACTTTTTTAAGTTCTTCGACAATTTGAATTGTTAGCCGTTCCTGTACCTGAGGGCGTTTGGCAAAATAATCAACGATACGATTCATTTTAGACAGGCCAACAACAGTTCCGGAAGAAATATATGCCACATGGGCCTTACCAACTATTGGAAGTAAATGATGCTCACAGGTAGAAAATACGGTAATGTTTTTTTCTACGAGCATCTCCCCGTATTTATATTTATTTTTAAAGGTTGAGGCTTTAGGCCTTTTATTAGGATCTAACCCTCCAAAAATTTCTTTGACAAACATTTTTGCAACACGATGCGGCGTACCCTTAAGGCTATCATCACTTAAGTCCAATCCAAGGGTTTCCATAATATGACGAACATCATCTTTGATAATGTCTATTTTCTCCTCTTTAGAAAGCTTAAAGGCATCATTACGCATTGGAGTTTCCTTAGAGGTTCCAATATGTTCGTCGCCAATGGATTCAAACTCTTCTAACTTACTGTTAAATTTCATCTATCTAATTTTGTCAAGTTTTAGTCTGCAAAGATAAGTAATTCCCTTTTGTTACGTTTTGAATTAACAAACAATTAAATTTTAACGGGATTATATGTATTGGTTTAAGATTAAGTAATAGAATTCTTAAGCAGATATGTTGGTGTCGGGTGTTATTTAAAGAAACGATCTGCTTTTTAACGGTTTGTAGGCATAGGATTGATGATTTTATTATATTTTAGTATGCTGTTCAAATATTATTAGTCTTTGATTTTTACTAAACGAATATTGCTAAAATACCTGGAAGGTTGTAATGGAATTACATTGAAAAATGGTTTCATACTACTATTTTTAATAAATTCAATGATATTGAATTCACAGGAGCCCTTTGTACCGAATTCACAAATACCACCACCACCACCGCTAATAATGCATACTGGAACTGTTTCCACTTGTGGCGGGGAATATCTTAATCTATTTACCGATAGTGGTTGGGGAGTCAATTACAATAATAACGAGAACTATACCTTAACCATTTGTCCAGATAGCCCAGGTCAGGTGGTTGAGCTTAATTTTACATCCTTTAATACAGAACCAAACATTGATTTATTGACCATTTATGATGGCGCTGATGTTTTAGCTCCGGTTTTTGGAACCTTTTCTGGGTCGACCGGGCCGGGTGTTATAAGGGCCACAATTGATAATCCGGGGGGTTGTATAACAATAGTGTTTACCAGTGATGCTTCCATAAACCTTGAAGGATGGGAGGCAGAATTAACTTGTTTCGAGGTTTGCCAAACAATTATCTCACAGTTAGATAGTGCGTCCCCTCTTCCTAATGGCGATGGATATATTCGGGTTTGCCCGGATGAGGAGATCACATTAACAGGAAGTGCTACATTTTCGGTTGACGGAACAGGGGCAACCTATGAATGGAATTTGGGCGATGGAAATACCATAGCGGGGCAAATCGCATCATTTTCTTACCCTGACCCCGGAGTTTATCTGGTAAATCTAAATGTTCACGATACAAATACCGATTTTCATCCTGATGGATGCTCTAATAGTAATCTCATCAATCAGGTTATTCAGGTTGGCAATGCACCGGATTTTAGTGCTACGGCAGCAGCCGATTCTACAGTTTGCCTGGGAGAATCTACTACCATTACGGGAGTTGTTAACGCCGTAGAATTTAATAGTGATTGTACACCTCCGGTTAGCGGTATTACATTTTTACCGGATGGCACGGGTGTTACCTATGAAACTTCTATTACTGTTAACTGCTATAATTCTTCACAGACCTTAACAGATATAAGCCAGTTATTGAGTATATGCCTCAATATGGAACACTCTTTTTTAGGAGATTTGAACATTGAGATTGTTTCACCTATAGGTCAGGTGGTAAAATTGCATGATAACGTGTTTGCAGATTCCCAAAACCTGGGCATCCCCTGGGCAACCGATATCATTGATAACGAGAGTAACAATACTACCCCAGGAATAGGATATGACTATTGTTTTGTACCGGGGAACAGTTTTCCTACATTGGTGGGAGGAACTCAAACCGGGGGAATATTTCCGAGTGGAGATGGTCCCGGAACATATACCGACAGTTATATTCCTGCAGGAAATTATAGTTCGCTACAATCTTTAGACGGACTTTTGGGTTCACCATTAAATGGAGATTGGACCATTAGGATCACGGATAATTTTCCGTTGGACAATGGTTATATTTTTGAGTGGGGTATTGAATTCGACCCTGCAACCTTACCACCAAATTTGTCTTTTACGCCCGTAGTCGTTTCCGAAAATTGGGATGCAGATCCCTCAATAATAAATGTTGCCGGTAACGTAATAACCGTCCAGGCCCTTACGGCGGGAACGTATTGTTATACCTATAGAGTTGTAGATGATTTTGGATGTGAATATACCGAAGAAATCTGCATTGAATTTAACCCTAATCCATCTGCCAATCCCGTTGCAAACCAGATTATCTGTGATGACGATAATGATGGCTTTTGGGAATTCGACTTTTCATTATTGGATGCAACCGTATTGGGTGCTCAATCCGGTAGTGATTTCGAAATAACCTATCATTTTAGCCTGACGGAAGCCATTGACGATATCAATGCCATACCAAGTCCATATATTAATGCCGTGGCCTATCAGGAAGAAGAAATTTTTATAAGAATCGAAAGTATTATAAATAGTAACTGTTTTGATACTACTAGTTTTTTAATCGATGTTCTCGATATACCCGTGGCAAACCCCGCCACTGATATTGAATTATGCGATAATGCTGATGACGGAAATGACGCCAATGGATTGGTAACTTTCGATTTATCATCGAAGTTCAATGAGGTCTTGGGGGGCCAATCAATAACGGATTTTGAAGTTAAATTTTATCTTTCTCAGGCAGAAGCCGATGCCGGATTGGCTGGCACGGAGATTGCATCACCGTTTCAAAACACAAGTAACCCCGAAGTTATATTCGCAAGAATAGAAAATAGATTGAATCCGGTTTGCTTTGATACTACAAGTTATAGCTTAATAGTACATCCGTTACCCGTGGTGACATCATTGGTAGAGTTGAAACAATGTGACGATGATACCGACGGATATTCCAGTTTTAATTTGACAGAATCTTATGCACTAATTTCGGCAAATTACTTAAATGAAACCATTACATTTCATACTTCATTGTTGGATGCGGAAAACGGATTAGCAAACATTACAAATGAAACCATCTACATTAATACCGATCCATCGGCTGCACCCGATATATTATTTGTTAGAACAGAGAATGATGAAGGCTGTTACAGAACATCTCAATTAAATTTAATTGTGTCAACCACTCAAATTTCGGCAGATTTTCAGTTGAACTATGAAGTTTGTGACGATGACCTCATAGATGGCGATAACTTTAATGGTATTGCTAACTTCGATTTTAGTGACGCCACATCTCAAGTCATTAATTTATTTCCGTTGGGTCAATCCTTGACAATAAGCTATTACCAAAATATAGATGATGCTCTTTCAGAAATAAATCCTATACCCGATATCAGCAATTATAGAAATGAGAGCTCTCCAAATTCTCAAATTATCTACGTTCGCGTCGACGGTGACGCAGATAATGGGTGTTTGGGACTTGGGGGACATATTACTTTGCAGGTTAATCCTTTACCTGTATTCGATTTGGAGGACGATTATTTATTGTGCTTAGATACAAATGGAACAGAAACTATTGATATCCCGGTATTGGATACTCAATTATCAGAATCTGAGTATAGTTTCGAGTGGAGTTTAAACAATACCATAATCGATGGATTCACAGGGTCGAGTTATACCCCCGAACAAGGTGGTAATTACAGTGTTCTGGTCACTAATATTTCAACAGGTTGTCAAATTGCAGATGCCACAATAGTAAACGAAGGCGGACCTCCGATAGTTTCGGCACGGTTGACATCACCTTTATTTGCAGATGTTCATGTTATAGAAACTACGGTTACCGGTAATGGAATTTATGAGTATAGTTTGGACGACGGGCCATGGCAGGATAGTGGTATTTTTGAGAATGTCTCTGCCGGAGAGCATATAGTGACGGTGAGAGACCTGGTTGGTTGTGGCTCAAGTTCGGTCATAGTTATAGTAATTGGTTATCCGTTATATTTTACTCCCAATGAAGATGGTTTTCACGATACCTGGAATATTATAGGCATTGCCGATCAGTTAAATGCAAAGATTTTTATTTATGACCGGTATGGTAAATTATTAAAACAGTTAAGTCCTTCAAATACGGGTTGGGATGGAACCTTTAATGGCCATCCGCTACCTACGAGCGATTATTGGTTTACTGTTGAGTTTATAGAACCCAAAGACGGAACTTCAAGCCTGTTTAGAGCCCACTTTACCCTCAAGCGTTAACTTTTTATTTATAAGCTTAAACTTAAAGTTAGGAAGAAATTCGAGTTTTCCGTATTAATTCGGGCCGCTTCTGTAAGACCGATATTATATAATTGATGATCTATGTCCCGTTTTGAGTTTTCGTAGGCCAAATCAAGTTTTGTCATTCCAAAGTTATAACCAAGTCCAACAGAAAACCCTTTAAGGTCACCATAAAAATCGGTATTACTATAGGGGCTTTCTTCGATTTTATAGCCCCCTCTGAAACTCAACATTTTATGTCTGTATTCGCCACCAATTCTATAAGTATTGGCCGCTTTTAAATTGTTGCTTATTACATTATTTTGTGAAGCAAAATATGGATCACTTTTCGGTTTAAACTTTGTATTTCCGTAATCCTTTCTCGAATAATCAAAACTTAACAGGCCTTGCTTGTCCAGGACCAATGCAATACTTCCTGTAACCTTAGCAGGAGTCTGTAATTTATAATCGGCAAATATATTAATAATTTGAGGATCGATAGTTTCCGAAATAATCGTGCCGTTATCATCTCTTACAGTACCTACAAATTGAATAGTTTCATCGCTTATAGTGTACCAGGTTGGGGAATCGTAAGATATTCCTATCCTGACAGTTTCGCCTAATTTAGCTATCCCCCCGAGTTGGAAAGAAAACCCATTACCAATAGTGGACAGGTTATTTTCAAATCTCACCTCGGTAACCAATGATCCTTCATTAGTGTTCTCTTCAAATAAAAATGTAGATCGTTCATAATTAATAAAATGAGAATTAAGATTTATGCCAAGATAAATATCGTCGCCGTGTTCTATAGCAGCATTTACGGTTAATTTGCCATTATATCCTGTCGTGGCATAAAAATATTCCTGGTTAAAAGTTCCCGGAGCAATGTTCGAGAAATACAGGGTATTGGCATCATCATTTGTATCGGGTTCAAGAATATAAGATTCGAAACCCAGAAATGCCTGCTGGTTTACATATCCAAATGCAGAACCAATCTCGGCATAAGCTTCGGTAATGGTCTCTCCCGGAAAAGCCGATATTTCATCAAGCCTTAATCCCTGGGCATTTTCTAAAAAGTAACTGTCAATGGACGTTGTACTCGTTCCGGCTGCAAAAAAATCATCGTTATAATTTTGAACCTGTTCATAGGCAATGCTCAGGACAAATTTACCCCACGGGGAACCGGTGTTGGTATTATTAAAGACAAATGCAAAGCCCGCCTGATTAAGGTCGAAGGTTGAATTTGACGAATTATAGGTCGTCCCGAAATATTCGGTGGTATTATCGATATCAAAATTAGTCAACGAAAAAGACGCATGGCTATTATTAAAAACAGCAGACCCTGCCGGGTTTATACTAACCGCAGACATGTCTCCTCCCAAAGCTCCAAAAGCTCCGCCCATAGCCCTAAAGCGTGCTGTTCCTTTAATTTCATCTACCGAATATCTCACGGCATCAGTTATGTCCTGGGCATAAAATGTGGACATAGAAATTACACCTGTCAATAGTAATATTAACTTTTTCATACTTAAATATTTTGTAATTTGAAATTTAATTTTATATTTTTCCGCTTCTTCTGGATGATCCCGAATTTCCACTACGACGTGAAGAGGATCTGGATGGACTCGAACTTCTCATTGATGACCTGGATGGACTCGAACGATAATTAGAACGGGAATTACTTCGGGTTCTGGTCGAACTGCCTCGGGTTCTCATGGAAGAAGAATTATTTCTTATTCTTGTTCTTGTATTGGATCTGTTATTTACATTTGGACGTGTCGACCTTGTGGTAGTTCTTCTATTGATAGTTCTTGGCCTAACGGTAGAACTGTTATTCCTGTTAAAATTTGCCGTTCTGCGAGGTCTATAGGTATTGCTCCGCGAATTCACGACAGTACTTCGTCTGTTTAAACGGGAAGAGGTGTTTAGATTTCTATTATTATAACCCCTGCGCCCTGAATTATAAGCATATCTTCGGCCATTGTAATAGCCATTGTAGTAGTGATTTCCGTAATAGCGGTATGGATAACTGTAATAATAAGGTGAGTACCAACCGGGATAATAAGAGCCATAATAATACGGAGAATACCAATAGTTATAATAACCATAACCCCAGTAGTTGCCATAACCATAACCCCAGTACAAGTGCGAATAATAAGGTCTTCCCCACCAGTAGCTACCGTAATAGCCTCCCCCATAAACATTAATACTCACTTCTGAAGGATTTTGTCCCCAACCCGCGTAACTTGGATTTTCGTCAACCAGGGTATCATTCTCTACCTCATATTTGCCTTCATAAGAATCTATATCGGTGAAAATTGCATCTTCCTGAGATATGTAGTCCAGTTCCTGGGATTTCTCTTTAAAATAAGTATTATAATAGCCCGAACCTGATTTTGATGCAGAAGAATTGTCCTGAGTAGATTCTGCCCGATATTCCACAGTATTTGATTTGCCATAAACACCATCATCTTCATAACCAGCATATTGATATGTACCGCAAGAAGCTAAACCAAAAATTAAACCTAAAGCACCAACGAAATGCATTTTAGATTTCTGAATATAATTAAATTGCATATCTCTATAAATTAATTGTTGGACATAACAAAAATAGTTAGTTTTGTTCAACTATTTTATTATTTAACATAGTCACAATATTTGTGCCAAATTACTGTATATGGGTAAAAATCTTACGAGTAGAGCTGAAGATTATTCAAAGTGGTATAATGAACTTGTTGTAAAAGCTGATTTGGCTGAGAACTCGGCAGTTAGGGGTTGTATGGTTATTAAGCCTTATGGTTACGCCATTTGGGAAAAAATGCAGGCCCAACTGGATAAAATGTTTAAAGAAACAGGGCATCAAAACGCTTATTTCCCCATTTTTATCCCTAAAAGCTTATTTGAGGCTGAAGAAAAGAATGCGGAGGGATTTGCCAAAGAGTGCGCCATTGTTACACATTACCGATTGCAAAATGACCCTGAAAGGCCAGGAAAATTAAGAGTAGATCCTGAATCTAAACTGGAAGAAGAATTAATTGTAAGACCTACAAGCGAAGCTATAATCTGGCATACTTACAGAGGATGGATTCAGTCTTACAGGGATTTACCTTTATTAGTTAATCAATGGGCAAACGTAGTACGATGGGAAATGCGTACACGATTATTTTTGCGAACAACTGAATTTTTATGGCAGGAGGGTCATACGGCTCATGAGACCAGCGATGAGGCTATGGTGGAGGCGAAACTAATGAATGATGTATATGCCGATTTCGCAGAAAACTTTATGGCAATTCCGGTTATTAAAGGCGTAAAATCAGAGAGCGAACGTTTTGCGGGCGCCGAAGAGACATTTTGTATAGAAGCATTGATGCAGGATGGCAAGGCTCTTCAAGCGGGAACTTCACACTTTTTAGGACAAAATTTCGCTAAGGCTTTTGATGTAAAATTTGCAAATAAAGAAGGAAAGCAGGAATATGTCTGGGCGACCTCATGGGGTGTTTCAACCCGTTTGATGGGCGCTCTAATAATGACCCATAGCGATGATAAAGGATTGGTACTCCCTCCAAATTTAGCGCCGATTCAAGTAGTTATTGTTCCAATCTATAAAAATGATGAGCAATTTGAAGCGGTTTCGGAGGTTGCCACCAGTTTAATGAAAGATCTTAGATCGCAAGGGGTCTCTGTGAAGTATGATAATCGCGACACGTTTAGGCCCGGGGCGAAATTTGCACAGCACGAACTTCAAGGTGTGCCATTGCGTATTGCCATTGGCCCAAAAGATCTTGAAAACGGTACTGTTGAATTGGCCAGAAGAGATACCCTTACCAAGGATATTATTAATCTTAATGGCCTGACAGAGCATATAGTTGGGTTATTGGATGAAATTCAGTCGGACCTACACCAGAAGGCGCTGGATTTTAGGGATACACATATTACATCAGTAGATACATTTGAAGAATTTAAGGAGGTATTAGAGCAAAAAACGGGATTTATTTCTGCCCATTGGGACGGTACGGCGGAAACGGAATCAAAGATTAAAGAATTGACCAAAGCGACGATTCGGTGCATACCATTAGATGATGATATTGAGGAGGGTAAATGTGTTTATACAAGGAACAAATCCAGGCGAAGAGTGCTGTTTGCCAAGGCCTATTAAGTATTTATTTAAAAATATCATTTAGAAGTTGCAACATTTAAAAATAGTTGTATTTTTGCATCCGCAATGGAAACATTGTAGGTTTTTTGAAAACCAGATGGATTAAAATTTTAAATTTTATTCTTAAAAATTAATGGCCCGTTCGTCTATCGGCTAGGACGCCAGGTTTTCATCCTGGTAAGAGGGGTTCGATTCCCCTACGGGCTACAACGATAAAAAAATATATAATGGCAAATCATAAGTCAGCGTTAAAAAGAATTAGAAGTAACGAAACCAAGCGGTTAAGAAACAAACATCAGCATAAAACTACACGTAATGCGATTAAAAAGTTGCGTGAAATGACCAAAAAGAAAGATGCTGAAAAACTGTTTCCTTCGGTTGCTTCCATGATAGATAAGTTAGCCAAGAATAATATTATTCATGCGAATAAGGCGGCTAATCTCAAGTCGGGATTAACGAATCATATAGCTTCTTTATAATTAAAGAATCTCATATTGCAGGTAAATCGAACCTCTCTCCTAATTTATTAGGATGAGAGGTTTTTTGTTCCATAAAAATAAGGACAAAAAAAACCTTGAAATAATATTCCAAGGTCATTGAATGATTTGATTTATATTTAAGGAACTTATCTGTTCATAGATATTAAAAACTCTTCATTATTCCGGGTTTGTTTGAACCTGTCATTGATAAATTCCATAGCTTCAACCGGATTCATGTCGGCGAGATATTTACGCATTACCCACATACGTTGAATGGTATTCTCGTCTAATAACAGATCATCTCTCCTTGTGCTTGATGATGTAAGATCTATGGCAGGGAAAATTCTACGGTTAGAAATTTTTCTATCTAATAGCAATTCCATATTTCCGGTTCCTTTAAATTCTTCAAAGATAACTTCGTCCATTTTAGAGCCGGTTTCTGTTAATGCTGTAGCAATAATTGTAAGGGAACCACCATTTTCAATTTTACGGGCTGCACCGAAGAAACGTTTTGGTTTATGCAGTGCATTGGCATCGACCCCTCCACTTAATATTTTACCGGATGCAGGTTGGACCGTATTATATGCCCTGGCTAAACGCGTAATAGAATCCAGTAGAATAACAACATCGTAACCACATTCTACTAATCGTTTTGCTTTTTCCAAAACAATATTGGCAATTTTCACATGTTCATGAGCCTCTTTGTCAAAAGTAGATGCCACAACCTCTCCTTGCACATTCCGTTGCATATCGGTGACTTCTTCCGGACGTTCATCAATGAGTAAGATCATTTGATAAACCTCAGGGTGATTAGCCGCAATAGCATTGGCCACATCTTTAAGCAACATGGTTTTACCGGTCTTTGGCTGGGACACGATCATACCACGCTGGCCCTTGCCAATAGGTGAAAACAGGTCTATAATTCTTGTGGATACTGTGCTTTGCCTTTCTGCAAGGTTAAATTTTTCTTCAGGAAATAATGGGGTTAAATGCTCGAAAGATACTCTGTCTCTTACCACCTGGGGATCTAAACCATTAATTTTATTAACCTTAATAAGAGGGAAATATTTTTCTCCTTCTTTTGGGGGCCTAACGTTTCCAAGAACCGTATCTCCCTTTTTCAATCCGAACAATCTAATTTGAGATTGGGATACATAAATATCATCAGGTGACGACAAATAGTTGTAATCCGATGAACGTAAAAAGCCATAGCCGTCCTGCATAACATCTAAAACGCCCTCACTTTCTATAATAGCATCAAATTCAAAATCGGGTTCACGGTAACGATTTCTGCTATCCTTATTGCCATTACTTTTTTGTTCGGTATGGACATTAGAAGTTCTTCCTTTGTCTCTCTGCCCACGATTCGACTTTTCTTTTTGCTGACGTCCTTCCTTGTCTTTGGACTGATTTCTCTTAACGTCTTTCTTTTGAGGGTTTTGATTACCCGATTGAGATTTACCCTGTTCATTTAATTGAGGTGCTTTCTCAGATGATCCCTCTCGATTGTCCTCAACAACCGATACAGTCGCAGGAATTTTTTCCTTTAAGTCAACCGATTTTTGTTTGCTGTTTTCGCGGGGTCTCTGTACGCGATCCCGATTAGGCCTTTGTGGTCTTGAATCCTCTTTGCTTTCACCGGATACTGAAGGATTAGCAGCTTGATGGTCTAAAATTTGATAAACAAGATCTAGTTTTTTTAATGAACGATACTTGGAGATTTTTAGCTTTTGAGCAATATCCTGTAATTCGGGTAATTTTTTTTCTTTTAATTGTGAAATTTCAAACATTGTTGAATTAAATAAATTGTCTAATTATAACATTAAATTAATCCTAAACTTTCTTAAGAAATATGCAGGAAAAATTGATATATTTTATTGAAGATTTAATTTTATGCATCGTTGGGTAATGCATTTATAATGCAATTATACAACTTTATTTTTAATAATTTATAGATGTAATAAAAAAGAAACTATTATTTTTGCCCTTCAGCATAAAAATGATTCAAAGAATACAAACATTATACTTGCTTATTTCGGCCGGGATATCGGGAGGATTGATATTTTTATTTCAATTATGGACTACGACTAACGGAACGATACTCTATGCCAAAGATGAAATTTTGTATTTAGTATTGTTTTTGGGATCGACAGTATTGGCATTGATTTCAATATTTATGTTTAAGGACAGAAAACTACAATTCGTTTTAGGACGGCTTAATATCATATTAAACTTTATTTTACTAGGATTATTTGTGTATCGATCGCTAAGCTTATCTGGAGAAACGGAAGTTTCGGAGAAAGGTATTGGGATGCTTTTACCTATTTTTTCTATCGTATTTTTGGTTTTAGCCAATAAAGCCATAAAAAAGGATGAGGATCTTGTAAAATCTGTGGATCGGTTGAGATAAACCTATCATCTTAGTAGTATTAGTGCGAAGAAACCCGGGGTTATTGCTCCGGGTTTTCTATTTAATTACGTTTTATCTCTATAACCTCAAGTTTCTGAATTTTTTCTCCTTCGATTTCAAAACGAAGCATGGTTCTTACCTTATGCAATCCATGTTTACCTATAGCGCCCGGGTTCATATGCAGGAGGTTCAGTTTTTTATCGGGCATTACTTTTAAGATATGAGAATGCCCGCTAATAAAAAGATCAGGAGGATTTAACTTAATACTTTCTCTTATGCGAACATCATAGCGATTCGGATAACCACCAATATGTGTGATCCAAACCCTTACATCTTCGCATTTAAATTTATGGTGTTCCGGAAATTCCATTCTTACCTTAGCATCGTCAATATTACCGAATACAGCTTTTATGGGTTTATGCTTTTTAATTTCATCCGTAACTTTTAAATCACCAATATCACCGGCATGCCAAACCTCATCTGCTTGCTTTACATATTTTAATATGTCATCGTCAATATAACTGTGGGTGTCCGAAAGTAAAAGGATCTTTTTCATATATGTTTTCTTACTTGCCGCTTTATTGAAGTCAACTTCCGACGTAAATCTTTTAATACTTTATTAAGATTAGTGTCTCCATTGGAATGACAAAACTAATTATCTTTGTAGCTTCATAAACAAAATTAGAATAAAACTTGCGATATTTTATTGAACTTTCTTATAATGGAACGGCCTATCATGGATGGCAATATCAGCCTAATGCAACATCGGTGCAGGAAGTTATAGAACAATCCCTATCCACCTTATTAAAAGAGAAGATCGGTATTTTAGGAGCGGGGCGAACGGATGCCGGGGTTCACGCTGTCCAAATGTTTGCTCATTTCGATACCATATCTAAATTTTCTGTCGAAGATTTAATATTTAAGTTGAATTCGTTTTTGGCTAAAGATATTGCAGTTCACAACATATTTAAAGTCTGTGATGAAACCCATGCCCGATTTGACGCCATTAGCAGAACATACACTTACAGAATTTCATTGCAAAAAAATGTGTTTACGTTTAATAATTCATATTATTTAAAAAAAAGGTTGAATATAGAACGGATGAATGATGCGGCGAAGATCTTATACCAGTATAGAAATTTTAAATGCTTTTCAAAGAGTAATACCGATGTTAATACCTATAATTGTACTATTATGATGGCTGAATGGAGCCGGGTAAATGATGAACTGGTCTTTACTATTAAGGCCAACAGGTTTCTTCGAAACATGGTAAGGGCTATTGTTGGTACCCTGATCGATATTGGTTCGGGTAAAATGGATGCCGAACGCCTTCATGACATCATAAAATCTGAAGATAGAACAAAAGCAGGAGCTTCGGTTCCCGGATATGCTTTATATTTAAGCCATATTGAATATCCGAAGCACATATTAGAATAATATATGCCCAGAGCAAAAGAAAATATTTTTGATGCTAGTCTTTTTAAAAGGCTCCTTAACTTTATAAAACCTTATAGATGGGTGTTTTATGGAACGCTATTGGCCGTTTTTGGGCTTGCCATTTTTGGTGCGATACGACCTTACGTGTTACAGCAAGCCATTGATAATAAAATTATGAATAAGGAGTATGACGGCTTTTTATTATACATTATCGCAATTCTTGCACTACTTATTCTGGAAGTGATTTCACAATTAATATTTATTTTCTACGCAAGCTGGCTGGGCCAATCTGTTGTAAGGGATATCAGGGTAAAATTGTTTAAGCACATCCTGGGCTTTAAAATGAAATATTACGATAACTCATCGGTTGGTGTTCTAATAACCAGGGCGGTGACCGATATGGAGCGTATCGCCGATATTTTTGGCGAAGGCCTGTTCATGATCTTTAGCGATATCCTTAAAATGCTGGTTGTTGGCGGATTTATGGCAGTCATGAACTGGCGATTAAGTATCATTGTATTTATTACACTCCCTATAGTTCTTTTTGCCACAAAGATCTTTCAGAAGTATATGAAAAGGGCCTTTGAGGAAGTTCGTAATGAGGTCTCGAATTTGAACTCCTTTGTACAGGAACGCGTAACCGGGATGAAGATCCTACAGCTATTTACACGTGAAGCCAATGAGTACAAGGCCTTTAAGGCCATAAATGAGCGGCATAAAAAGGGATGGCTAAAAACCGTTTGGTACAACTCCATTTTCTTTCCAATAGCCGAATTATTGTCTTCCATAACATTAGGATTGGTCGTTTGGTATGGGGGCTTAAATGTTGTTTTAGCGCAAACCACTACTTTGGGAGACCTCACGGCATTCATTATGTATATCCCCATGATGTTCCGGCCTTTAAATCAGATCGCCAATAAATTCAATACCCTTCAAATGGGAATGGTTGCAGCCGACCGCGTCTTTAAGGTGTTAGATACAAGCTCAAATATTGAAGACTCCGGAACCAGGGAAGCGCCTGCATTTAGGGGAAATATAGCCTTTAGGGATGTTCATTTTTCTTATGTAAAAGATGAGGAGGTCCTTAAGGGGATCTCCCTCGATGTAAAATCGGGGGATACTGTGGCCATAGTAGGGGCCACGGGTGCCGGAAAATCGACCATTATCAATTTATTGAATCGTTTTTATGATATCAATTCAGGTGAAATTCGAATTGATAATATAAATATCAAGGACGTCACTCTGTTTTCCCTTCGAAAGCAGATCGCCGTAGTGCTGCAGGATGTATTCTTATTCGCAGATACGATCTTAAATAATATTACCCTTAAAAGCCCTGATATTTCCGAAGCCCAGGTTGAAGCAGCAGCCCGACAGATCGGGATTCATGATTTTATTATGAGTCTCCCGGGTGGCTATCACTATAACGTAAAAGAACGAGGAGTCATGTTGTCGTCGGGACAAAGGCAGCTCATTTCATTTTTAAGAGCCTATGTTACAAATCCCGGTATTTTAATTTTAGACGAGGCCACCTCTTCGGTCGATTCCTATTCCGAACAATTGATACAAGACGCAACCGATAAGATTACCAGAGGTCGTACCTCAATTGTTATAGCACATCGTTTGGCTACAGTCAAGAAAGCCGATAATATTATTGTTATGGATGCCGGTAAGATCGTAGAGCAAGGCACTCATGCCGCGCTACTTAAAAAAGAAGACGGCTACTACAAGAATTTATACGAAGTCCAGTTTATGCAGGAGGAGGTCGCTTAAAATTCATGCCGCCAGTATATACGGCAACGTAAAACCCTTTGGTAATTCCGTATCAGGTGCTTATTTTCTTTTTTCAAAACCCGCCGTACCTCGCTAAATCATTCGCTTATTCACGGTAACAGCCGTTCGTTACATGATAATTTGATTTCTAGAATCTCAATTGCACTTTTGCTCAAAATTTAATGAATATGGTTCGATAACCAAAGGTCAGGATGGGTTTATTAAGCTCTCTTGTAATATTAATTATAAATCTAAATGTAATGAAAAACAAACTACTCTTATTAATTATTAGCATTATTAATTTAAATGTTTACGGGCAGGTTCCTAATTTTATCCGGCAATCGCAATTAGCGGAAGCAGGGGAGTTTTATTATGTCCTTTATGCAGCCGATCTGAATGATAACGACAATATTGATATTCTTACAGGCGCCTGGATCCAAGATGAGATCATTTGGTACAAAAATGACGGATCAGGAACCTTTGGCTCCAAGATAATTATCGATGCATCGATAGATGCACCCTCTGCCGTATTTGCTGCCGACTTAAATGATGATTCTTTTTTAGATATTATTGTAGGATCACAAGGAAGTAATAATATAAAATGGTTCAAAAATAATGGCAGTGGGTTCTTTACTCACCAGGCCACTTTTGGCGTTAACGACCCCCGATCATTATACGCCGCCGATATCGACGACGATGGGGATGTGGATATGTTATCCGCCTCCTCGGGAGATAATAAAATTTCCTGGTATGAGAGCTCCGGTGGGAGTAACCCCACATTTACCAAAATTGATATTTCTACAACCTGGAAATATCCCAATTGGGTACATGCTGCGGATGTGGATGGCGATGGGGATATGGATGTTTTAGCGGTGTTTTCCAATGATGATACCGTAGCCTGGTATGAAAATGATGGGGCGACTGATCCCTCTTTTACCGAAATCGTAATTACCTCAAGCCAGGACTATCCTGTAAGAGTATTTGCAGGCGATTTCAATAGCGACACGGATTTGGATGTGTTAATTGCTTCTTCAAAAGATAATACCCTGGCCTGGTACGAAAATGACGGCGCAATTAATCCTTCTTTCTCGAAAAATGTAATTTCTTCATCTGTAAATAATGTCTGTTCAGCATATGTGGCCGATCTGGATAAAAACAACCATTTGGATGTGTTATCTGCATCTTTCGGTGATGGAAAAATAGCCTGGTATAAAAACGATGGCGCTACGGATCCTATCTTCACCGAATATGTAATATCAGATTCTGCTACCGGGGCAGTATCTGTAATTGCTGCCGACCTGGACAATGATACATATATTGATGTAATTACTATTGAAATTGATGAAGAAGGGTTTTATAAAATATATTGGTATAAAAATGATTTTACATTATCTGTTCAGGAAACAGGCTTATCAGATTTTAAAGTGTATCCGATACCCACAAAAGGGATACTAAATATTGAATCTAAAACGGCTATTTCAAAAATAGAGGTCCTTGATTATCTTGGACAATGGGTAATGTCCAAAAACAATAGTAAACAGATCGATATTTCAAATTTAAGCACCGGTATTTATTTTTGTAAGGTTACAGACGCTCAGGGTAATTCCGGGATACGGAAAATTGTAAAGCAATAAAACATAGCATGGACAACAGGCATCTAGGCTGTGGTTTCCATTTGGATGCCTTGTAATTTATATTTCAAGGCACTCATGTCGCGGTACTTAAAAAAGAAGACGGCTACTACAAGAATTTATACGAAGTCCAGTTTATGCAGGAGGAGGTCGTTTAGGAAGTACCTCGGGCGGCTTTTTCGGCCTCAATAAATTCGTTAAACCATTCCGGTTGTAATAGAAAAACAGCTACCAGGAAAATTACTATGAATAAAATGAAAAAAATTAACAATACCACCAGGAAGAATAATACTTTTAAGATAATACTCTTATTACCCAACCCAAACAATCTTTTAAAACAATAGCTTATATAAATGATCTGAAAAATTAGGACGAACGACGTCAGATCCCCTAATGTAAGTCCTGATACAATAAGCAATAAGGTGGGGATAAATAGAATTAAGGTGACCTGTGAAATCAAATAAAGGAAAATAACCAGGTGTTCGGTATAATTATAGGTCTTTAAATTATAAAATACAATTTTCGACATGATCGCATAAAATGGTATATATAACATCATTACAACGGACTGGTATTCCAAAAGTGTACGCATCCAATTGTTGGAAAATTCCTCTTGTCCTTTTTGAGCCAGGGAAGAGATATCTAATCCTTCGGGGAAAAATTTGGAGAGGATAAACATTTGCAGTCCTGCTAGGGTAATCCCTATTGCAAAAAAACTTATCGGGTTTATATATTTTTTTCGAATGCCTTTGATATACCCATCAATAACCTGTTCGGGTCGTGAGATAAGGGTAATAAAAGTTTGCAGAAATTTATTATCGTAGTTTAAAAATTGTTCACTAAAATGTTCAAATAAATTTTTAATGGTAAGCCGGTTGCGAATCACTTTGGCTCCGCAATTATTGCAATAACCGCTTTGATCGTCGAGACTCGTATTACAGTTCTTGCAATGCACTATGCCAGGTCATTTTTAATCATCTCGGTAAGATCGGAGGCATTATTGAATATTACAAATTCACCATCTTTAATATACGATACTTGTCCGGATTCTTCCGAAACCACAAGAGCTAATGCATCCGTTTTTTCGGTAATTCCTATTGCTGCTCTATGCCGCAGTCCAAATCGCTGAGGTATCTTTTTTTCTTTATTAAGTGGAAGTATAACACGCGTTGCCTTTATGATGTTTTCAGAAATTACGACTGCACCATCATGTAACGGGCTGTTTTTAAAGAAGATGCTTTCTATAATTGGCTGGGTCACTTTTATTTTCATTTCATCACCTGTTATTACTAAAAAATCCAGATTATTATTACGTTCCAAAACAATTAATGCTCCTGTTTTTGAGCTTCCCATTTTGGTACACGCAGCGACAATTTCGTCAGTATAGATCTCAGGAACAGCTTCAGATCGCATGAATTTAAGTTGCTTGAATATGCCTTTCCTATTTCCAATATTGGTAGATCCTATCATTAAAAGGAACTTACGTATTTCCTGTTGAAATACCACGATCAATGCAATGAGTCCCAAATTTATAAACCCGCCGAGAATTTTGGTGAGTAAAGGCATTTTAAGAACCTCCGTAAGCAAAAAAATTAAATAGATTATAACAATACCAATAAAGATATTGATCGCCACCGTTCCCTTAACAAGCTTATAAAAATAGTAGAGTAGAACAGCCACAAGAACAATATCTACAATATCAATAACACTAAATTTAAAGGTTTCTAGTAGTTCCAACAGAATGGCTATTTTGGTAAATTTAATAAATTAAAGCTAATTATATATAAACTCGTCTCTTGCACTGGTAATAATCGTCAATTCTAATAAAATCTTAAATTTTTTTATTTTTTTTTCAATTATTGACCTATTATAAATCGGACTCCAATTAAAGGGATTCCTGCTTTCGCAGGAATTGCATTAATTTTATACTTTCCACAGCCTCTTTTACATCATGAACGCGTAAAATATTTGCCCCTTTTTGTAATGCAATTGCATGTAAAGTGGTAGTTCCTGTAAGTGCTTTCTCGGCCGAACTTTCTAAAGCTTTATATATCATAGACTTCCTGGAAAGCCCCACCAGGACAGGTAATTCCATAATATCAAAAAGTTCCATTTTATTCAAAACCTCATAATTTTGTTCTAGTGTTTTGGAGAATCCAAAGCCGGGATCAATAATTAGATCTGAGATACCCAGTTGCCTCGCTTCTGCAATTCTCTGGGAAAAATAAAATAAAATATATTTTATAATGTCCTTATAATTTGTATTCTGTTGCATGTTTTGAGGCGATCCCTTCATATGCATCATAATATAGGGCACATCCAAACCGGCAATGGTTTCCATCATGGCCTTATCCAATTGGCCCGCCGAAATATCGTTGATCATGCAGGCTCCAGCTTCAATACAAGGTTTGGCAACCACACTTCTAAAGGTGTCTATCGATAAGAGGGCTTCCGGAAAATGTTTTATAATAAGTTCTACAACGGGTAAAATACGTTTCAATTCCTCGTCTGTGCTTATATGTTCGGCTTTCGGCCGGGAACTATAAGCGCCGATATCAATAAATGTAGCTCCCTCATCTATAATTTTTTCAACCCGATCAAGGATTACGCTGTCGGTGTTAAAGCGTCCGCCATCGTAAAAGGAATCGGGAGTAACATTCAATATCCCCATAACTTTGGGAGCGGATAGATCTACGAGTTGTCCTTTGCAATTTATTGTCATTGATACCGTAATTCAGGTCGTTGGTTAATCGTTTTAAAACTTTAAACCATTTACTTTGAACAATTAAAAATTTTAAGCGAAATTTACGCAAAATTCGAGATACTTTATGCAAAATACTTCAAAACAATACAATGACATAATCGCTTCATGCAGAGCCCTGTTTAAAAATAAAATGAAAGATTATGGCAGTGCCTGGAGAATCCTTCGTTTACCCTCACTTACCGATCAAATTTTTATAAAAGCGCAACGCATAAGGGGCTTACAACAGAATGCCGTAAGAAAAGTGGATGAAGATGAAGTAAGTGAATTTATGGGAATTATTAATTATTGTATAATGGCGCTTATACAATTGGAGATGGGGGTGACAGAGCAACCCGATTTATCCGATAAGGCAGCCTTAGCCTTGTATGATAAGAAAGTGACTGTGGCTCAAGAGCTCATGGATAATAAGAACCACGATTATGGTGAAGCCTGGCGGGACATGAGAGTGAGCTCACTTACAGATTTGATTTTACAAAAATTATTGCGGGTAAAGCAAATAGAAGATAATGCCGGTAAAACGCTGGTTAGCGAGGGCATCGATGCCAATTATCAGGATATGATCAATTATGCGGTGTTTGCTTTAATTTTGCTCGAACAAAATTAAAGCAATTGGAATTTGGAATTTGAACCATTGGAATTTTAAGAGTTATGAAATATTTAATACATATAAGCAGAGTATTTGTTGGGGGATTATTCATTTTTTCAGGGCTCATAAAATTGAACGACCCTGTAGGATTTGCATTCAAGCTCGAGGAGTATTTTGGTGCGACCGTTTTGGATCTTCCGTTTTTTACACCTTATGCTCTTGCAATTGCGGTAATTGTGGTTGTTTTCGAAGTGCTTCTTGGTGTTTTTCTGCTCATTGGTTACCAACCTAAATTTACGGTATGGAGTTTGCTGGGAATGATCGTTTTCTTCACCTTTCTTACGTTTTATTCCGCATATTATAATAAGGTTACAGACTGTGGATGTTTTGGCGATGCCATAAAATTAACGCCGTGGGAATCCTTTACTAAAGACATTATCCTGTTAGTATTTATATTGGTCTTATTCTTTGGTGTTAAGCATATAAAACCGCTGTTTAGTAAATTAGGTTTAAGCGTAATATCCTTGATTAGTTTTATATTATGCTTTGCATTTGTATATCATGTTTTAATGCACTTGCCTGTAATAGATTTCAGGCCCTATAAAGTTGGTAATAACATCGAGGAGAAAATGACCATTCCGGACGATGCACCAAAAGCCTTAATAGATTACCATTGGAAGTTTATGGTAAATGGAGAAGAGAAAATTATTACCACCAGGGGAAATTATCCAACCATTGAAGGAGAATATATTAGCGTTGAAACAGAAACCATCAAAGAAGGATATGAAGCCCCCATACACGATTTTTCTATCGAACGTGGAGGAGAAGATTTTACAGACGAGATTTTGAATGAAGAAAATCTCATTATGATTGTTTCGTATAATTTGTCTAAAGCTGAAAAGGACGGCATGATTAAATTGAGGAAATTAACTTCTGAAGCCATTAAAAAGGGGTACAGGGTTGTAGGACTTACAGCTTCAGGCCCGGAAGAGCAACAAAGGATTTCTGAAGAGTTTGTGTTGACCTTTGACTTTTTCTTTTGCGACGAAACGGCATTAAAAACGATAGTGCGCTCCAGCCCGGCAATATTAAAGCTCAACAGGGGTACTATTCTTCAGAAATTACATTGGAACGATATTGAAGACCTAAAATTATAATTATTGCTAAGCTATCTTTTAAATAAAATCTTTTACGCGCTTCTTACTTTATTTGGAGTAGTAACTGTAATTTTTCTATTATTTAATGTCCTTCCGGGAGACCCCGCTCAAATGATGCTTGGGCAAAATGAAGATAGCGAACAACTCGCTATTGTTAAGAAAAAGTATGGCTTCGATAAACCTGTAAGTACCCAATATTTTTATTATTTAAATGATCTCTCACCCATATCCTTTCATTCAAATAATTTAAATGACTACACATTTTTGTCGGATCAAAAATATGTTGCCTCCAAACTATTTACCATTGGAAATACAACTACAGTATTAAAATTTCCATATTTAAGAGAATCGTTTACAAAGCAAGGGAAAAAAGTGAGCCAGGTATTGTATGAAACTTTACCCAATACCTTTGTGCTGGCAGTATCGGCGATAATAATTGCGATGTTATTAGGAATTTTTTTGGGGATAGTATCCGCACGATTTAAAGATCAATGGTTGGATAAACTCATTCAAATATTAAGTACTTTGGGCATGAGTGTTCCTTCATTTTTTAGCGCTATTTTGTTTGCATGGCTGTTTGGTTTTGTACTGCATAAATACACCAATCTGGAAATGACAGGGAGTCTTTACAGGCTCGATGATTTTGGAGAAAGAAATGTGATACAATGGAAAAATTTAATTCTTCCGGCATTGGTTTTAGGAATTCGACCATTGGCTGTAGTGATCCAGTTGATGCGGAATTCTTTGTTGGAAGTATTAAATCAGGACTATATTCGTACCGCCAGGGCCAAAGGATTAAGTGAGTTCAAGGTTATTAAGGACCATGCCATGAGGAACGCCCTGAATCCTGTTGTAACGGCAATTTCGGGATGGTTTGCATCCATGCTGGCCGGCGCTGTATTTGTAGAATATGTTTTTGGTTGGAACGGCCTGGGTAAGGAAATTGTAAATGCCTTGAATACACTGGATCTTCCTGTTATCATGGGTTCGGTATTAATTATAGCGCTAATGTTCATTATTATAAATATTTTTGTAGATATAATATATGCATGGCTGGACCCTAAAATACGGCTAAATTAAATTTACGGTGATCAAAAAATTATTACGATACAGATCAATGAGATACTACGCCCTTTTTATTATAGGTTTGGGGCTGTTGGCTTGTAACCGTGAGGTGCCTTCCGAATTTTCGGAACTTGCTTTAAAGGAGATTTTTGTAAATGAATATGGTGATGAGGTTAAGTTTGGATCGATCCTGGATTCCTATAAAGGGCGGACTATAATTATTGATGTTTGGGCAAGTTGGTGTGGAGATTGCATAAAAAACCTGCCGGAAGTAAGGCCCTCCAGGAGCAATATTCGGAGATAGTATTTTTGTTTTTATCTGTAGATAAAAATCAAAGAAATTGGAAAAAAGGTATTGAGAAATATAATATAAAAGGAGAACATTACTATATGCAATCGGGTTGGAGTGGAGATTTTGGAGATTTTATCGATCTCGATTGGACACCCAGATATATAGTTGTTGATAAAGATCAAAAAATTAAATTATTTGAAGCTGTTAAAGCTAATGACAAACGTATAAAAGAAGTATTACTATGAGATCACAAATTGTTGCAGGTAACTGGAAAATGAATAATGATTTAGCGCAAACCGAAGCCTTGATCACCGAGTTAAAAAAACAGGTAAAAACATCGGATGCCGAGGTAATGATAGCACCCACATTTACAAACCTTTATAATGCTTTTGAGGCTTTAAGACTTGACGACATTGAAGTCATAGCCCAGAACATGCATTATGCTTCAAATGGAGCATATACGGGTGAGATTAATGCAGGTATGCTAAAAAGTGTAGGTGTAAATACGGTTATTTTAGGACATAGCGAGCGGCGTGCTTACTTTAATGAAACCGATGATCTGTTGGCAAAAAAAGTGAATGCCGCGTTAGAGAATGACATACGCATCATTTTTTGTTTTGGTGAAGAACTGGATGACAGAAAGGGTGACAGGCATTTCGATATTATAGAAGGCCAGATTAAAAATGCCCTCTTTCATTTATCTGAAGCTAACTGGACTAATTTGGTATTAGCTTACGAACCCGTTTGGGCTATTGGAACAGGAGAAACCGCTTCACCCGAACAGGCCCAGGAAATGCATGCCTTTATTCGGGAGACCGTCGAAGAAAAATATAATCGGGGCCTCGCACAAAACGTATCCATATTATATGGCGGAAGTGTCAAACCCGGCAATGCAAAGGAGATCTTTTCTAAACCGGATGTCGATGGCGGCCTTATTGGAGGAGCCGCACTGGATGCCGAAAACTTTTATGCCATTGTAAATGCCTTTTAAAGTTTGTTTGATAGTACATACATCGCATATTATTTTAGGGCAAGGCCTTTACAGCCTGCCGTGGATATTTTAATAGCCGAACTGAGCGATGCGGGCTTTGAGAGTTTTTTAGAAACCAATGAAGGCCTCACGGCATATATTCAAAAGGAGCATTGGAATGATGCCAATTTAAACGATATCCAGATACTGCATTCAGAGGCGTTTAAAATTGAGTTTACATTCGAGGAAATCGCACAAACCAATTGGAATGTGGAATGGGAAAAGAACTTTCATCCCATTATTGTTGACGATATTTGTTTGGTAAGAGCTCCATTTCACGAGCGTTTAGATACCCTTTACGATATAGTAATTGAACCAAAAATGAGCTTTGGTACTGGCCAACATGAGACCACATATCTCATGATACAACATATATTAAAGAACGATCTTAAAGACAAATCGGTTTTGGATATGGGTTGTGGTACGGGGGTGTTAGCCATTCTTGCCGAGTTAAAGGGCGCAAAACCCATCGATGCCATAGATATCGATAATTGGTGTTATCGCAACAGCCTGGAAAATGTGGAACGAAATGGGTGCCAATATATTTCTGTTTTTGAAGGGGATATTGGGATGATAAAAAATAACAAATACGATGTTATAATTGCCAATATTAATCGCAATGTTCTTCTTAGTGATATTAAATCGTATGCCATTTCTTTAAATAAAAATGGCAGCTTATTTTTAAGCGGATTTTACGTTGAAGACATCGCCATTATTGAGAAGGAATGCAACCGCAATATGTTAAAACTCGAAGAAAAATTGGAAAAAAACAATTGGGTTGCCTTAAATTTTTTAAATTAGGACAAAGATTTAATTTTGAGCTCTAAAGAAAAAACATCGCCAGAGATACTTCTTAAAGAGGAAGTGGTTAAACAAAACGAGATCGTATTGCATAATGATGACGTTAATACTTTCGATCACGTTATCGATACCCTTATCTACGCTTGCGACCATTCTCCAGAGCAGGCAGAGCAATGTGCGATCATAGTCCACTATAAAGGTCAATGTACTGTAAAGACCGGGGTTTATGACGATCTGGAACCACGCTGTACCATGCTTTTGGATGCAGGTTTAAGTGCAGAGATCATATAAAAAAAAACCACTCGAGGGAGAGCAGTTTTTTTTAACATAAAGCAGGATTAATCTGGTATCTACTGATCTAACATCAGTTATATTTTAATATTTGCTTTTATTTATAGGTTCCGGCACCAATGATCCAGTTTCGATCCTCAATTCGGACGACGTAAGAAAACTTTTTCTTTGTTTCGTTGTTATCAGAAGGATCTTCCCAGTAATACCAACTCCACCCCTCGGTTTCAGGATCGCCGGTAACTTCAATAAAATCCTGGACAATATATTTGTCCTTTGTGTCCTGAAGGTCATAAACATTATCTTCAATCTCAAATCCTTCAGATGGATAAGGATGGGCAATCAAAATGGCTTCTTCATTATCGGTATTTGTAATGTCAAAGACAAAAATATAAAGCTCCTCGTCTATAAATGTTTCGTTTTCATCGTCGCTAAAAGCGGCTAATGCAACTTCTTCTCCATTTTCGTCCACAAATAATATCGCAGATTCTACGTGATCAATAACCCTTTGCTTTTCGGTTTCGGTCAGACAGATAAAGGTGCAGCTCCCATCATCGGCATCGACGGTGTCGTCATAATTACAGGCTTCTACATTGGTACAGCCGGATAAAATATCGCTGTTATCGGTGTCATCGTCGAGACAGGAATATAACAGTAGTGTCGAAATACATAAGGAAAAAATAATTTTGGTGCAATTCATAACAATTGATTAAAAGTTTAATTTTTATCAAATTAAAGCACATTTCAAATTGCAAACAATAAGAAAGTAATAAGTGGTCATATATATGCATAACTGCATCATAATTTAAATAAGCTATCAGGCAGTCCAAAGAAAGACGGAAATAAACCAAGAAATGAAAGATATTTAACTTTTCAAAAACTCCCATTTATTAATATCTCCTGTCGCCAAAGTTTTTTATGCTTAGACAGGATTGTATATCCTGACAAATCTCCGCTTTGAAAATTCAAAACCTCGCAAAATAAAAAAGCAAGCTTAGCGATTAAAACAGGATTTAATTTCCTTTGAGCTCCGTAGTCTAAATGAGGGCAGAGCGGAGATCAAAGGTCCTGTGGACCTTTGATAGCGAGGAGCCAGAAGGAGTGTTGGAAAATCTGTCGATTTGCCTTTTTTTTGAAGCTAGGATTACTTTGTGATCCTGATATAGCTCCGCTTTGAAAACCACAAAAAAATACTTCGATTTATTCTAAAAACAGGATTTAATTTCCTGACAAAGCTCCGCTTTGAAAACCTGCCTGTCGGCAGACAGGTCGAAAACCCACAAAATAAAAAAAGCAAGCTTTATTATTTTGCTTGCTTTTCGATTTATTTGTGACCTCGACAGGATTCAAACCTATGTCGTGTATCTTAATGTTTAAAGGTGTTTCGAGATGTCAATGAATTTTAGGTGGTTAAATACCTGTCTTTTTAATTGAAATAATTTGTTGATTAATGAATTTCGATCTCGACTTAAAGATACGATTTTTATTATTGAAAGGAGTGTGAAAAGCATCAAATTCTATGAAAGAAATTCATTAACAATTTCTTCTTTTATGCCAGTATATTCGGAGAATTCATCTATTGTAATGAATTGATGAGTTTCTTTTCCCAAGTGCTCACGAATATCTTGTATTAGCTTACGGCCATAGCGCTCGCTCCTGCCCGTAATGAGTTGGATGTCTTTAGGATATATGCAAACTCGCTTTATATTCATTATACTGTATATATTCCTTTATTATGGATTATTAATACTCATAACACAAATATAATATTCTTTTGGCTGGATTAATTGGCATAATCGGAGGGGATGGTTTTATGCGGTATGGATTATTTTTTCTACAGGTAAAATAACTATTGTTTTGGTCTATTAATTAAAAAATTAATTATTATGGCAAGACAAACCGGAATTATTAAATTAAAAGGAACTATCGGAGATATTACCTTTTACAAAACAACTGATGGGCATTTAGCACGTACTAAAGGAGGTGTTGATGCAAATCGAATCGCCAATGACCCAGCTTTTCAAAGAACTCGTGAAAATGGTTCTGAATTTGGACGTGCTGGTAAAGGTGGCAAACTTTTACGAAATGCGATTCGGATTCTTTTACAAAATGCGAAGGACAATCGTGTTGTTAGTCGATTGACCAAAGATCTTGTAGCTATTGTGAAAACTGATGCTACAAATGCTAGAGGTTTAAGAACTATTCAAGATGGTGATTTAAGCTTATTAGAGAACTTTGAATTCAATATAAATGGCAAAATAGGCACAACATTTTTTGCTGCATTTACAAATTCGTTTGATCGTGTTTCTGGGGATGCAACTTTGGACATTGCAGCCTTTTCTCCAATCGTTAGAATTGTTGCTCCTACAGGAACTACGCATTTTAAAATAGTTATGGGTGCTTCTGAATTGGATTTTGCAAATGAGGCCTCAACATTTGAAAATGATGAGACTGCAATTCTGCCTTACACAGCTCCTGAAACTGCTGCTATTGCACTAACAGCTTCTTTGACTGCGGACTCTGTTTTACCTGTTATTCAGGTGCTTGGAGTTGAGTTTTATCAAGAGGTAAATGGTGAAATGTACGAGCTTAAGAATGGTGCATACAACGCTTTATCTATTGTCATTGTTGATACTCCATAATTATGGAGATAGAACTTCACAGAGCTTATTTTAAAGAGGGTACTAATGGTACTCTCTTTTGCTCTGATAAATTCCTTTGCCATACTATTGAGTTACCATGGAAAGAAAACAAAAGATCTATTTCTTGTATTACTGAAGGGCGATATGAAATTGTTACCAGGTATTCAAAGCGTTTCAAAAACCATCTTTGGATAAAAGGTGTATACAATAGACGTTTAATCCTGTTTCACCCTGCGAATAACGCTTTAAAAGAGTTGGAAGGTTGTATTGCCCCGGTGACTTATTTGGGTGGTTTAGGGAAAGGTATTTACTCAAGAAATGCTATGCAAAAATTATTGTCTTTAGTACATCAAGCTCAAGACAGAAAAGAAACTATTTTTTTAACAATAAAATCTCAAAATCATGAATTTAGTAGAACGTTATAAAAAACCAACGCCTAATTTTTTTCGTAAACTTCGAAATATTGGCATTACCATAGCCACTGTGGGCGGTACTATCTTTGCTGCTCCAATTGCTATGCCAGATCTTCTTGTTAGCATAGCAGGTTATTTAACGGTTGCTGGAACGGTAGCCGTTACAGTGAGCCAGGCTGCTGTACAGGGTGGAGAAGAATTAAAAGTAAAAGAAGGTGCAACTGACGACGGATAGTAATATGAGAGCCGGTGTACTTGGTGGTACTCTGTTTTCCACACTTTTGAATTTGAGTTGGGATGACGTGATATTCACCATAATCATGGCTGCAGTTGGCGCAGTGGTGAGCTATATCGTTTCCCTAATTCTTCGTTGGGCAGTTAAGAAATTAAATCATTAATTTTTTACAAAGAGAAAGGAATAAACCTTAAAAAAAGGAAAGAGAAAGCAGAGAACCCCAAGCACGACAGTGCTTATCTTTGTTTTCTTTTTCCTTTTTTATATTAAATTAAAAAATGTCTAGACGAGTGTAATATTTACCTTTACGCATGCAACGAGAGTAATTTTTTAGTATATTTACCCTCGTTAAAAGAATGTGAGTAAATTTTATCCTTGTATAAATGACAGATTTTAAAAGAAACGAACCGTATAATAGGTTACCTCTATTACCGCCAAAAACAACATTAGAGACTACAAAAGTATTACGAAAAACTATTGAAGCAAGTAGAGCATTGGCACAACTTAATGGTATGCTTACTAATTTGCCCAATCCAACATTATTTTTAGATACGATACACTTGCAAGAAGCAAAAACAAGTTCTGAAATAGAGAATATTATCACAACCAATGATGATTTGTATAAAGCCATCGTCGCTGATAAAAAGTTTGACAACCCAGCGACAAAAGAAGTGATAAGCTATAAAGAAGCACTTTGGAATGGATTGAGCGATATAGAAAAAAGACCTTTTATAACCACTAATTTGTGCGTTGAAATTGTGCAAAGCATTAAGAAGAATAATGCTGGTATTAGAACTACACCCGGAACTGCGCTTAAAAACGTAAAAGGAGAAACGATTTATACACCACCAACCGGAGAATCTATTATAAGGGATAAATTAGCAAACCTTGAAAATTTCATTAATACAAAGGATGCAATAGATCCTTTAATTAAAATGGCCTTGATGCATTATCAATTTGAGGCGATACATCCATTTAGTGATGGTAATGGTAGAACAGGACGTATTTTATTGTTGCTTTATTTAAAAATTGAAAAACTATTAGATATCCCAGCTATTTATTTGAGTGAGTACATTATTAAGAATAAAGCAGATTATTATGTGAAACTGCGGAACGTAACCGAAAATGGTGATTGGGAAGCGTGGGTACTATATATGCTTGAAATGATTGAATTTACGGCTAAGAAAGGGTTAAAACGTTTAAATGATGTCACGGCATTAATGCATGTAATGGCAGAGGAGATTAAATCCAAATTACCAAAAGTATATTCTAAAGACTTGGTAGAAATATTATTTAGATTGCCATATACCAAACGACGATTTTTATTTGATGCAGAATTGGGTACACCAAAAACTGTTGGTAAATACTTAATGGAATTAGAAAGGGCTGGATTTTTAACTTCTGAAAAAGTTGGCAAGGAGAAGCTATACCTCAACTATCGTTTAATGAAAGTATTAGAACAAGATTAATAACTACCATCTTGGGGCAAGGTGATGTAGGTGGAGTGAATTATTGATGTTACGACTGGAAAAAATAATGAAAGTACATTATGATAATAAGGTGCTTTTTTTATGCGCGGTGTTGAGGTGGGTGTATGAAATGAGTGATTCTCTGAAGGGGTTTAAGCGAATGGAATACACTGGCCGCAAACACTTGGCAAACATCAAATTATTTTTGATTTAACAATTTCCAATCGTTATTCTTTAAGAATACGTAACGTTACGTATTTTATTTCTCAGCCATAAGCCATATATTTAGATGTTAATGTATTTCGATTACTTTTTACATATGCGGGTTATACTACGTAAAATATTTAAGAGGTTTTGCAGAAATTAGATTAGCTGATAAATGTTTAAACCTTAACAATGAAACGAACAGGTTTCTTATGCCTGATATTTCCAGCCTTTATCTGGTTGACAGACACTCATGCACAAACACTTCGTATTTATCATATTGATGTGGATCAGGGGGATGCAACACTTTTTATTTCTCCGGATGGACATACCCTTCTAGTGGATAGTGGGAATAATGGAGATGGGGATGAGCTGCGAGCTGCGATGCAGGCAGCGGGAGTTTTGCAACTACAGTATTATATAACGATGTCCCTATGGAGATTGTTAGTGAATTATTAGGTCATTCTAGTATGAAGATAACACAAGATTATTATGGGCAGATAGTGCAGAAAAAGATTAGTTTGGAGATGGAGCGATTGAAGGGGAAGTAAGAGATTCAATTTTAACAGACAGATATTTGTTTTTTCTAACTTAGATGCGACAGAACCGTATTTTAATTATCTCTTAAAGCCACCTTCAGAATGAATAATTTGTCCTGTAATCCATTCTGCTTCCTCACTTGCTAAAAATGCGATCAATTTAGCCGCATCACTTGGTTCCCCAATTCTTTTCATTGGAAACATTCCCATGAGTTCATTTTTATCTTCATCACTCATCCAACCTGAATCAGTTGGTCCGGGATTGATTGCATTAATAGTTATTCCTTTAGATGCAATTTCTTGAGAAAGTGTAAAAGTTAATGTCTCCGTCGCTCCCTTGGTAATTGCATATGCAATTTCACCACTCATTGGACTTAATGATTGTCCAGATATTAAATTGATTATTCTTCCTCCTTTTCCCTTATTAAATCTTCTAATAAACTCTATTGTTAGTAAAGAAGTTGCTCTTATGTTTACTTCATAATGTTTATCTAACTCCTTTGCGGAAAAATTGTCAATATTGGTCGAGAAACAATATGTAGCATTGTTAACCAGAATCGAAGGATTTCCCAATTTATTTTCAACTTCATCCAATAACTTTTCTATTGATAGAATATCCGTTAAGTCTAACTCAATCTTATTACATCTGACTCCCAACTTATTAATTTCATCTTCAATTAACTCTGGATCATTTGATGATTGTACGTTCCAAGGTTGTTGACTATCATACTCTTTCCAATATGTAAAAAAAATATCGATTTCTTTTTTTGCCAATTCTTTACAAATTGCCCTCCCTATTCCTTTTAATCGGCTTACTCCAGTTACTATAGCAATTTTTCTATCCATATAATAATTTTATGCTTATTGCACATAACGGTCTAGTATATGCGGCATGACCAGCTTTTGCTGGGCATGACCGTCATATACATTGTTAGCTTCCGTTTTTATTTTTAATTATTTCGTAGCAAAAATGTTTTTCGTATTCGGGATGATTTATCAATTCAGGATGATTGAATTCTCCCTTTTTAGTCATTCCTATTTTCTTCATAACATTTTCGGATTTAATGTTCTTTATAGTGCAGACAGATATTATTTTCTTTATATCTAATTCATTAAAAGCATATTCAAGGCATCTCTTTGCACCTTCTGTTGCATATCCTTTTCCCCAAGCATTTCTTTTTAATGTCCACCCAATATCTATTGCAGGAGTAAAATTTGTTTTATATTCTTGAAATGCAAGTCCTATCATTCCTATAAATTCTTTTGTTTCTAAAATTTCTGTTGCGTAGTATGTGTATCCATTTTTAGCAAAATGATTTCGAAGTTTTTCTATGAATTCTTCAACTTCCTTTTTCGATAATATTTTTGGAAAGTGTTCCATTACGTCTTCATCTGAATTTAGCTTTGCAAATTCTTCCAAGTCCTCGTTTCTCCAATTTCGGAAACCTAGTCTTTCTGATTTAAATATGCATTCGCTTTTCTTCATTTTTTAATGGAAGCTAACATAGGGATATGTTTACCAGTGTATATATTCCTTAAATAGTCAGGGTATATATACCATAGGTGTGTTTATCTCTATTATACATACACAAATCTAATAGAAATTTAGTTAATATTATATAGTAAGATTGTTTTCTTGTTTTCCATATTTATAATTTGATTATTAAACTATTCTTATTATTGAGTTTCTTAATTAAAAGCATTAGGGAGCTTAAATATATGTATTGGGTATTATGTAGTAATGTGATAGCATAGCTCATAATGCCCTACTCATATAGGCATTTTTGAATAGTTTTTTACTTTTTTGGATACAAAAAAAGTAATATGCTATTATAGCATTGGGAAGCGGCTATTTAGTTCGCATGGTTTTTATTGATTTAGGGGAGCTCATGAATATCCGCGATGTATGTTTAGAACGAAATTTATGTGGGTGAAGCGCGGATATTTTACATAATGGAGTTATAGGGCAGAGCCATATCTAAGGCCAACCCGCCAGCTCGCTCATTCGCTAAAAAGGTACACTGTACCTTTTCTTAACGCTCTGCCGTATAATTACCCGTTATGTAAATATAGCTTTGGCAGAATAAGTAAATGTCAATAATCAAAAGGGCTCTCTTTTTTGAAGTTTGCCCGCAGGGTTCGCCACCCCAAATATGAAAATTTGACAGGGGCGTTTTTACTGATAAGTAAGTCAACGGTCATTTAATTGCTTAAATACCGACTTACTTAAACAATAGAAAACATATTTGTTGCAAAAAGCAACTTTTATTCTATTAAAAATCCATTAGATTTGTAGGTGTATATATAATAGGGGTATATACACCAGTAAACATATCCCTACGTTGGTAGTCATTAAAAATTAATTTGAGAACCATAAACTTAAAATAATGAACACACAGGAATTTTTGAATCAAGTAATAAAAATTGCAGTAGAATACGGACCAAAACTAATTGGTGCGATTGTAGTTTGGATAATTGGGGGGTGGATTATCAAAGCACTTACAAAAGGGTTTGGAAAAATGCTAGATAAAAGAAAAACAGATGAATCCTTAAAGCCGTTTCTCAAAGGAATTATAGGTGCACTCTTAAAAATCATGCTTATTATCAGCGTACTGGGTATGCTTGGCATTGAGATGACTTCATTTATTGCCATTTTAGGTGCAGCCGGCTTGGCTATTGGGCTGGCACTTTCAGGCACACTTCAAAATTTTGCAGGAGGCGTAATGTTACTCACTTTTAAACCCTTTAAAGTTGGTGATGTAATTGATGCACAAGGGTATTTAGGAACAGTAAGCGAAATTCAAATTTTTAATACCATTTTAAAAACACCTGATAATAAGACTATTATCATTCCTAACGGTGGATTATCAACATCTGCCATGACGAATTATTCAACAGAACAGGAGAGAAGAGTTGATTGGACAATTGGAATAGGCTATGGAGATGATACGAATAAAGCGCAAGAAGTAATTGAAAAATTATGCGATGACGATTCAAGAATTTTAAAAGACCCTGAAGTTTTTATAGCGGTTTCTGAATTGGCAGACAGCTCTGTTAACTTTACGGTTAGAGCATGGGTTAAAGCAGAAAATTATTGGGGCGTGTTTTTCGACATGAACAATAATGTATATAAAGTTTTTGAAAAAGAAGGACTTAATATTCCTTATCCTCAAATGGATATTCATGTACATAAAAATGAATAAAAACGACTCCCAACAATGGCTAAAAATCATAGACCTAACCAACGAAACCGTTTCTACGTTTTTTAGCCGAAACGTTACCTACAATTTTAACAAAGACCTTTACCGCTACTGAAAAAGGAAAGAAAAATGACTCAATACAGAAAAATAAACAGACCCGAAAAAAGCGAATATCCTATCTACTCACAACATTATTTTGACTTAATACAAACCAACGAAAATATTTTAAAAGAATTACACGACAATTTTTTTAAAATTAAAGATTTTATTTACTCATTACCGATAGACAAATTGACTTATAGGTATGATACCAATAAATGGACTATCAAGGAAATATTAGTTCACCTCATTGATGATGAAAGGATTTTTTCATATAGAGCATTGCGTTATGCAAGAAATGATAGTACTCCTTTACACGGTTTTGAACAAAATGATTATGCAAAATATTCGAATGCCAATGACCGTAGTTTAGATAATATTTTTGAAGAATATTGGAGTGTAAGGTTTTCAACGCTATTACTATTCCAAAATTTGCCTGAAGAATCTTTCTTACGAAGTGGTAGCGGAATAAATACAGACGGGGAAATTAAAAATGAAAGAACAGTGAGAGCATTAATATATCACCTTGCAGGACACGAATTAAGACATATAAAAATAATCAAAGAACGTTATCTTAATATGGAAATTGACAAATATGTTATATAATAAAACAGCAGGTAACAACGTATAAAAACAATAGCGGTTTCAGTGCTTAATCGAGAATTAGTGTAGCTTTGCTTTGTCCAATTTTCTTATCGGAAAATCCTCGCACACAAAACCGCACTATTCTTATACAAACACGTTACCCAAAATACTAAAACACCATTTCTATTGAATTTCATCCATAAAGCAATCGAATTTTGGATACATTTTGTTATATGCTACTTATACTGGATAATTAAATGTCAATATTCAAAAGGACTCTCTTTTCTGATGTTAACGGTTAGTGTATGTTGTCGTAGCTATATGGCAGGGTAGTTATGCACTATACACATCTTAAGTTTACAATCTCTAATTTTAGAGTATATAATCAGAAAGAACAAAAGAGAGGAATAAGATTAATATATACGTAGAACATTAAAGTTCGTCAACATTGATAATCCCCTCTCTTTTCTACTTAAATTTCGTTCAGTTCTGTGATAGTATATGGTTAGATGGAAATTATTGTTTGGGTTTTGCTTTATGGGTTAGAAGGTTAAACTCCTATAAGCTCATATATTTAATTCGATTTTCAATAAATTTAACGGTTGATAATTTATCCTTTTCATTTATTTTTTACACTTGCAAAAAACTGATCTCCTTTTATAATATTTTCTTTATGTTTGTTTTTAATCAAATTGGATAAATGAATGGTATAAAAAGCATAGTAGGTTGCTTTATTTTAAATATCTTATTAATTGCTTGTGTAGATGAGGGGTATCGAAATTCTAACTTTGAAACGGCTCAATTTGGATCCATGAAATTCGTTGGATCGAATGCCTGCATAAGCTGTCATAAAGAACAATTTGATAAATGGCAGGGCTCGCATCATGATTTGGCAATGCAAATTGCAAATGATTCTACTGTACTGGGAAATTTTAATAATGTGAAGGTTGAAATTGATGGCGTATCTTATCTCTTTTTTAAAAAAAATGAAGCGTTCTTTGTTCGGATTAAGGAAATTGATGATTCCGAAAAGGAATACAAAGTCACATATACATTTGGAGTGACTCCGTTACAACAATATCTTGTCGATTTTAATAATGGTAAGAAACAAGTATTAAGAGTGACATGGGATACACTTGAGAATAAATGGTATCATCAATATAAGGGAGATATAATTAACCCAAACGATTGGTTACACTGGACGCGAGGAGCCCAAAACTGGAATACCATGTGTGCCGAATGTCATTCCACCAATTTGGAAAAGAATTATTCAATTGAAAGTGATGCTTTTCAAACTACATATAGTGAGATAAATGTTGCCTGCGAAAGTTGTCACGGTCCCTCTAATGCACATGTTAATTGGGCAAAAGAAAACCCAAACGGCAAAAACGGTAATATTTTAAAAGGATTAAATCAAAAAGAGCAACTTAATCTTTGTGCTCCTTGCCATGCAAGACGTGTTAAATTAACCTATAATTTTGAGCCGGGAAAATATTTTGAAGATCAATATATGTTACAAAATTTATCTACAAATTTTTATCATGGTGATGGTCAAATAAAGGAAGAAGATTATGTGTATGGCTCTTTTAGGCAAAGTAAAATGTATTCAGAAGGCATTAAATGTAGCGATTGCCATGACTCCCATTCCTTAGAACTTAAATTTGAAGGGAACAATTTGTGTTTACAATGCCACATCCCGGCAGATTATGATACTAAAAAGCACTATTTCCATACAGAAAACACAGAAGCGAGCCAATGTATTAATTGTCATATGACAGGTAAATATTTTATGGGAAATGATTTTCGTCGTGATCATAGTTTTAGAAACCCACGACCTGATCAATCCGCTAAATATGATACGCCAAATGCATGCAACGAATGCCATCAGGATAAAAGCAATCAATGGGCTGCGAACGCTGTAAAAAAATGGTATGGTGATAAACGGCCTGAGCATTTTTCAGATGCTTTGCTATTAAGCAGCGATGATAACCTGAACAATTCTGAAAGAGAGATGTTGGATAAATTTATTTCCAATTTGCAATTTCCCGAAATTGCAAGGGCAACGGTCATTGAAAATTTAAGCTACACAAATCAAGATCAATTTAATACATTACTTACAGCTCTAAACGATTCTTCTGCAATAATTAGATATAATGCTCTATTGAAGTTTAGAGCTTTGTCACCCGAAATTCGAAAATCGACAGCTTTAAGATTTATGAATGATTCCATAAGATTGGTTAGAATCGGGGCAGCTCAATTGGTACTGGATTTAGACGATAACACGCTTAACGTAAATGATAAAATTGGCCTTACAACTTCTCGAAATGAATTAGAAACAATGCTTTTTAGCAACGCTGATTTTTCTACAGGAAGAATGCAATTAGGGGATTATTATTTACAGAAAAATGATATTAATAATGCGATTAAGCATTATAAAATGGCCTTGCAAAAAGACAGTTTACTTACTCCGGTATATTCAAATTTAGCTACTGCTTATTCTCTAAATAAAGACTATAAAAATGCTGAATTAACTTTAGATCATTGGATTTTACTCGAGCCTAAATTAAGCAGGCCACACTTTTTAAAAGCATTATTGAATTTTGAAATCAATAAAAACGAAGAAGCTATAGCAGAATTAAAAGCAGCCATAAAACTTAATCCCAATGATACAAGGTCCATGTATAATATGGCTACGTATTATTACCAGGATAATAAAGATCTGCCGCTTGCAGAACGTTATATTAAAGAAGCTTTAAGGATTGTCCCTGAAGATCAAAATTATAAATATCTTTTGTCCTTAATTTACCAGAACCTTGGACAGACGGAAAAGGCTCAAAAAATTATGAAGGAATTACAATCTAACCAATAGATACTGGGTTCAGCCATTCGATTCATTTTGAAATCAATTTCTTCAATTTCTTCTACTGATTCCTAAGAATATAATCGCAATGATTAATGTGCTTATAACTGGTATCCCAACAATAAATTTAAATAATGTTTTCATAATATTCTTTATTTTAAGTTAATCAAATTCCCAGCCAAAACCACTGGTAAAAATGTAATCGAATTCATTCCCTTCTATGGCAGGTTGGTTATCAAAATTTAAGGTGAACCCCAATTTAATATAAAAATCTAAGAGCAGATCGTATTTAAGTGTTATATCATAATCGGTTCGGACTCTACTTTTTTCCGATAAACTAGTATAGAATTTAATGCCGGTTTTAAGATCAATATCCTCAAAGTCGAACATATTGAAAATAGCCGATATAACGCCTTCACTCGAAGTTTTATTTAAGGATTCATCTACGTAATCCTCAATATTATAATTAAGTCCTAGACTAAGCCCTAGATATAACTTGTTACTGCTGATCAGGAATTTCCCTAAACCTATGCTAGTACTTACCCTTCCGTCCAAAGCCTGTTCTGTATTGGCAAGAAAAGAAACATCACCTAATAAATACCATTTTCTCGACAGTATGCGTATTAGCTCTAAATTGGCATCAGTTCTTTTTGTTTTATCTGCATCATCCTGTGTAGAATTTAGCACACTAATATTTCCCTCAATCAGCCATAATTTATCAATATAATTTAGTTCCCCACCAATTGTGAATTGAGAGTCATTATTTGCTTTAGTAAAGTTAAATCCAAGATCGATAGACCCTTTAATACGACTCCAGAAATTATCGTCCACTTCCTCTAAGGCAATTAATTCTTCCAATTTAAAACGCTCAACGGTATTATCTTCTAAAGTAACTATAACTAATCCTTCTTTATCAGTTGTAATATTTCCAAAACGACGTCTCCCATCTGTAAGAATGATAAGGCATTTTCGCTGAATAATAAGTCCTTTAACTTTATTGAACTCAATTTTAAAATCTTCATCACTATAGGAGGTTTCTAAAATTAAAATCCCATTAGCGAACGATTTAACTTCTCCAGCCAATACATCGTTATTCTTTAGTTGAATAGTATCGTTTTGCGCCTGTATTACAGAGCTTACTAATAAGACAACAATTATTAGGTATTTGTTCACCTTTATCATTTCGGTTAAAGTAAATCCAAAATTAATTTTTATCGAATATTGATGTGTTTATGTTGCCATCCAGAATTTTTTTAGAATCAATTCCTAATTTCCTGGAAATTTTCATGGCACTAATTCCATCTATATCTAACTTTATTAATCGATCCCATTTTACGAATACCACATCACCGGCCATGGGATTTGGTGCACCCGGAATAAAAACGGCATTAAGATCTTTATCTATTCGTTCCATCAAAAAACCAATTTGCCATACCTCTTCTATATCCACTAGCACCACTTCTTTTAAACTGTTAGACTCTAATCCCGCTGCAGTCTCACTCATACCTTTTAATAAAGTATAACCTGGGATGTTTGAAAGAATATTATCTTCCACCCATACTTTTAATCGATTGACTTTTTTTGTTTTAGCCAATAACCCGGCAATAAAACATACTATGAGTAACACAACAATCGCTATAATTCTGGAGGTCGTTTCTCCTCCTAATAAAGAAACATCAATTTTATTGGCAATAGGAGCAAGCATCTTTCTAAATATACTTATTACCTTTCCAATCAAAAAAATCACCAAAACAATGGGGGTAATAAAAAATAAACCGCCAATTAAGGTTGTTTTTATAAAGGACACAAAGCTTTTCATATTATAATTTTATAATCGGATTTAAAAAAAAGCAGACCATGTGATACCAAATGAGTTTGTGTCCGCCCCAATCTTCTTTAGCGTTTGAGAGCGTACATATACAAACTTTATTGCTTGCTTTTTCATCAATGGAAAACCAAATGAAAACGCTGCTAATACATCCTCTCGCTCATCCCTGTTAGGTTGTTTGTTCACTAACGATTGCCCCCCTAAACCGGATCCTACGCTCAAAGCGCCCCAAATTCCATATTTAAATTTTCGAATAAGATGTGTTTGCATTCCAAAAACGGGATCTTGCTTTTTTGTACCTCCATTAAAAAAGTTGTTGTTTTTTGTAAATAAAAATACCGAGCCGGTTAATTCATACGACCAATTTCTCCAGTTATGTACTATTCCAACTTGCGGACGGAATACAAAACGATTCTGTCCCAAATTGAGCAACTTATCTTCAAAATACTGTCCTAATGGGAGGGTTAATGCAAGTGATATACCTACTACAGTAAGCACGGGGTGTGCACTCATATATTCCTGCAATTCTTTAGGTTCCATGGCTAAAGGTCCTATAATGTTCACTGAGAGTCGCAACCGTGGATCGGCAAATCCAGTTCGTTTAACTGTTGCGGGAACACCGGCTAACAATCCTTCCCACCGTGCTATGGTATAAGGAAGCAGCACATCTAAGTGAGCTAATTTTTCTCCAAGCTTAAACGGGCGAACATATTGTATTACGAAAGCGTTCACATCAATGGCGGCATCTTCTACTTCCAAAACCGGATCAAATAATATCTCCCCATTGGTATACCCATAACCAATTCTTATAATATTACTTTTCAAAGGCAAGGGTGTCCAGCGCCTGGGCTCGATATCCTGTGCAAAAGCCTTGGAACTAATTAGAAATAGTATACATAAAAACAACAATGTCGTGTACTCAGGTGATAAGATTGGTCGATGTATTATCTTCTTAATTTTTGGTGCTATTTTACCGTATTTTTTTTTGATGCTTCTAAATGTTGAATCATTAAATCAACGTATTTTTCTACATGAGGTATAATTATAATGAATATCCTAACGAAATACCATATCTAAAAGAAAATAAATTGAATTTGGAATTTTTATCGGTATCTTTAAATCTAAAATCTCCATCCAATAGATCGAACACACTATAATTTTCCAGGGCCGTATTAAAGTCTTCATAAAATTCGTCGGGTAAATCTTTTTTATTTACAAAGGAAAATTTATAAGACCCTGATCCGGGACCTGCAATTAAAAAATCTACCGAAAATCTTTCAGATACAGGTAATTTATATCCAACCATTAAACCAATAGAAGTCACTTTAATATCGGCATCAAAGTCTATTTCAAAAGACTCGCTGGCATCATTAATATATGTCCCGTTAAGATCCGATTGAAATTTGCTATATTTTAGATAGGCCCCAAAATAAAAACCATCCATTCCAGTATGTCCATTACTATTTAAATAATAACGAAATTCCGGAATTATTTTAAGGCCTGAATAGGTGATTTCATTAGTTTTAATTTGCTCCGTATCCAGACCAGATAACTTAATGAGCCCTTCATCTCCTTTATAAGCCAATCCCAAACTTATAGAAATATGTTCTCCTATTAAGCGCTCGTATTTTAATTGGTACGATCCATCGATTAAATCTGACAACTCCAGACCTATTTCGCTTTTGGATATGTTTTCTTCATCAAGATCCTGCCCGTGAATGTTGACTATTGTAATAAGAAAAATTATAGTAAAGATTAGATTTTTCATAATGATGTATTAATTAGATTCGTTTTATTAAAATAATGAGAGATTGGGCCTATTGTTTTCCAAATTCAATCAATCCTAATTGTCTGTTAAGAAGTTTGCTAATCCTAGATAACGTATTATTATTTATTAATTTTACCCTAAATAATTTGCTCTTATTGAGAGATGCTTTCCAATAATAATTGATCTGTTAGTTCTTTAGAATATTTTTCTATAGTCTTGGATAGTGAACTAGGGTCTTTAACTTTGAATCTGCCTACCCATTGTAAATTGTCTTTTTGATTTACAGTAATATCATAAAAGCAACTTTCCAATGTGTATTCTATGCCAACCTTAACCTGATCTGGTTCCCAATAATTTACTGGATAAGCGCCATAATATCTGCCAAATCTCCCGTAACGAACTGGAACAAACGCCGTAGAAGTTCCTCCTGAAACCACATCAGAATATTGGTCTTTGCTTATTAAATAAGTTATGATTACTCCACTATAGCCATCTTGAACTAGCTTAAGTCTTAAATTTTCCAGATCCTTTTCGGATACTTCTTTCGAAAAACTTTCTGTTTGAATTACTGACATAGACGAGGACGCCTCAATGCCATTTGTTGCGAAGTCTTGAACAACCTGGTTTTCAAAATTTAACCGAGCTACTTTATCTTTGGCTTTGGCAACCACCAATATTTTGTCATATTTTTTTTTGATTTTACTTGTATTAGACGAGTCTTGTAAATAGGAACTTGCACAACTTGCCATCAAAAAAGTAATAAATCCAAGAACTAAAATATTTTTTTTCATTTCGTTTTTTTTTATCTTTTATAATAATAAATAAAATTTCAATAGCAGAACTAAGGCATTTTTTAAGTAGTATTACTTTAATTTTGTGGTCTTTTGCCGAGAGACTGCACAACTTTATCTACTCCTAAAGAACCGCCACTCACAGGTGGGAAATCTTTAAAGGATTTTAAAAAGTTTCCAACATAAGCCTGAGCAGGAACAAACATCCACATATTATCGGCATACCATTTAACGTAGAGTGACGATTTGTAAGATACTTCAAATGGATCTGCACGTAAATTAATTACGATTGGCCAAGATGGAGTCTTTCTATAAGCTTCATTAATTGATCCTTCCATTATTGTAAAATGAATTTTCCAATCATTATATCTTAATGCATTTAAATTACCGCCTGCATCAAAATAGAATATTTCCTTTCTTGGAGATTCTGTTACGTCACCTTTCCAAGTAGGCATCATATTGTATCCATCTAAATGAGCTTTAAATGTTTTGCCTGCTGAACTATAGCCGGTCAATAACTTTTCTTTTAGATCAGGAACACCAGCAGCTGCTAATAATGTTGGCATCATATCTTCATGAGAATGAATGTCATTATCAATGGTACCAGGTTTAATAACTCCTGGCCATCTAATCACGCAAGGTGCTCTAAAACCACCTTCCCAAGTAGATCCTTTCTCTCCGGCGAATGGTGTAGTCCCACCATCAGGCCACGTGAATTTTTCTGCTCCATTATCAGTTGAATACATAATAATTGTATTATCGATAATACCCAATTCTTCTAATTTAGCTAGGACAGTACCTATTGATTTATCGTGTTCTACCATCCCGTCAGGATATAGCCCAATTCCAGTAACACCAACACTTTCTTCTTTCAAATGTGTCCATACATGCATACGTGTAGCACTTAGCCATACAAAGAATGGTTTTCCCGCAGCATGTGCAGTTTCAATAAATTTAATTGCTGCATTGGTAAACTCGTCATCAGCAGTTTCCATTCTTTTTCGTGTCATTGGTCCTGTATCCTCAATTCTTCCATCAGAATAAGAATGAATCACTCCTCTTGGTCCAAATTTCTCATGGAATTCAGGTTCTTTTGGATAGTAATAGGTTTCCGGTTCTTCTTCAGCATTTAAATGATACAAATTCCCATAAAACTCATCAAATCCATGAGCGGTAGGTAAATGCTCATCGCGATCTCCTAAGTGGTTCTTTCCAAACTGCCCCGATGTATAGCCTTGTCCTTTTAACAATTCTGCAATAGTTGGCTGATTGGCCTGTATTCCTTGTTTTGCACCTGGCATACCAATCGTTAATAAACCAGTTCTAAAAGGATGTTGTCCTAAAATAAAGGCAGCTCTTCCGGCAGTACATGACTGTTGCGAATACCAATCGGTAAAAACAGCACCTTCTTTGCCAATACGATCAATATTGGGAGTCTGATAACCCATCATCCCCTGATTGTTGATACTAATGTTAGAATACCCAACATCATCACCCCATATCACCAAAATATTTGGCTTATCCTGTGCAATCATTTGAATGCTTGCTAGTGCAAAAATTAATACAAATAGTTTTTTCATAATTGTTAGTTTAGTTTAATAAAAAATACTATTAAGCCATATTACAAATGGCAGATAAAAATTATTTAAAGTATATAATTTGATTTTTATTCATAGAATGAGGGAATATAAAAAGTTTTCCCCATATTATTTTATGATATTTATCAGTTTTAGAATAGTTAACTGAATGGAAAAGATTGATTTATTATTGTATTTCATTGTTGTTTATAATAAAAGTAATATTGAAATAACTTGATTATTCAAGATTGAAAAAAGTATTGATTAATCCATTTTAAGCCTTACACATCGACCAATTAGAGCGTTTTGGTGTGTGGCTATTTTGCATAATGGAGTTATAGCTTACAACTTGTTGTACTTTAACTACCCGTTATGTAAATATAGCTTTGGCAAAACAATTAAACTTAAAATAAATATAGCAGCCTAAAAACAATGCTATAAATAACCTTTATCAATACCGTAACAATGCCGATAACTTTCTATTAACCAGAAAATTTCAGTGTAATAGACATAATAATTCATTTAAAATCTACGTATTTTATGGGTTATTACGTTGCAAAGGATGAACGTGAAAGTCTAATTACTTGCCAACTCTTTGAACACAAATAAAAAAAGATTAAATATTAATTTGAAAAGGACTCTCTTTTTTGAGTTTTAGAAAACAACCTCCATACCCCAAAAACGCGAGAACCAGGGGGCGATATTTCCTATTAGCTAACTGAATTAGCTAAACCTTATTTTTGGTAATTTTTGTATTAATAATTAACATACTATCATTTTTATCACCGAATAGAAGAGTTTATAAGCCTTACACATCGACTAATTAGAGCGTTTTACAGTTCTATGATGGTATTTGGTTAGATGGAAATTATCGTTTGTTTATTGCATGTATATTAAAAAGAACTACCAGTACCACTTCCAAACTCAAAACAACAATATCTATCAACAATAATGAAAATTGCAAGTCCTATAATAACTACTGGCAATCCTATAGTTAGAATAGTTGATAAAGTTTCATCTTTTGGCATAACACTAATAAGATTATTTTTATCCAAAGGAGTTTGAATCATTTCTCCTTTAGATTTATTAACCCCATAGAATCGCCCATTTTCAACTCCAATTCTGTTAAACTTCATAGTTCGATTATCTTTAGTCTCAACTTTTACTTTAGTTTCAGTTTTCGATGCTTCTTCAAGAGTAACATTAGCCGATTTGTAAACTGTGCAGCCATGAAAAAGGATTAATGCCGAGAAAAAGAAGGTGATCATTTGTTTTATTGAAGTTTTCATGATTGTTAAACTTAAATTATATCTTAAAGATATAGATGTGGCTTTAGGTTAATATCCGAGATAATACTCTATAGACAAATCAGGACATAATAATATCCATTTTAAGCCTTACACATCGACCAATTAGAGCGTTTTAGAGTTCTATGATGGTATTTGGTTAGATGGAAATTATCGTTCGTGTTTTTGGTTTTTGTTATTATCCTCTTCATTATGAACAACCTCAATAAAAAACTTATCTATTGCATAACAGTTGATAATAATATCGTCTGTAATTTCGATTTCTAAAAAAATACCAATTAACGTTTTAAAATGCGCTCTGTCAATAAAATATAACCCATATTAATATTTATTATTAATTTAATTCTTTAATTAACCAAAAGGTTTCTATGTATGTTAGCGATATGAGGAAACAATTAATCCTTCCCATTCTTTTTTTTGGCCTTTATGCTGTAGCTCAAGAAAATAGAAATTTCGACGGTACTGCAAATAATACTGTGCATGCTAATTGGGGTGCAGCAGAAAATGCATTTAGAAATTTTGTAAGTAATGGCTTTTCTGATTTAATTAGTGAACCTGGTGGAGAGAGTCGAGAAAATCCCAGAGTTATAAGTAATGCACTCGGGAGCCAAACGGTCTTTAATCCTAATGAATTGGGACTTAGTGATTTTGTATGGGGCTGGGGCCAATTTATAGACCATGATATCAACTTTAACGATGATAATAGTTCAGAACCCAATGACATCCCTGTGCCTAATTGTGATGCCATGTTTGATCCTTTATGTTCCGGAACTGTCGAAATTAGGATGTTTAGATCCTTATCCGACCCTACAACGGGTACATCTATAGCTAATCCACGCAAACATATAAACAACATAACAAGCTATATTGATGGTTCCGGCGTATATGGCAGTTCTGCTGCAAGAGCAAATTGGCTCCGATCTTACGTGGATGGCAAATTGAAAACGTCGAGTGGCAACTTATTGCCATGGAATACGGTTGATGGCGAATTTGGTAGTGACGTTGATCTGAGCGCCCCATTTATGGTATTGGATGGATTTCCACTACCTGAAAAATATTTTGTAGGCGGAGATATTAGAATTAACGAACAACCCGGTCTTACGTCTTTTCATACCCTTTGGATGCGCGAACACAATCGTTTATGCGACGAATTGAAAATCGATCACCCAACGTGGACGGACGAAGATATTTTTCAACGTGCAAGAAAGATTGTAGGTGCTCTTATTGAAGTAGTTACTTTTGAACAATTCCTTCCGGCAATTGGGGTGAACTTAAATCCTTATGCCGGCTATGACAATGCTGTAGATCCTTCTGTATTAAATGTATTTTCGGCAGCTGGTTATCGCTTCGGTCATACCATGGTAAATGGCCGTCTGGTACGTTATGAAGAAAATGGTGATGACTGGTCATTTGGAGCCGTCGACTTAAGAGATGCTTTTTTCAATCCTACCATTATTATGGATGAAGGTGGCATAGCTCCCATTTTTCGAGGCCTGGCAGCTCAAGAACACCAGATGGTGGATCCACTTATTATGGATGATATTCGAAATTTTCTCTTCGGTTCTCCCGGAGCAGGTGGCCTTGACCTTCTATCTATTAATATCGAGCGTGGTCGTGAAAGAGGATTGCCTGATTATAACACCATAAGAGAAGACTTACAACTTGCGCCACATCCTGATTTTACAAGTTTATCCTCCGATACAACTTTAAATACAGCGCTATTTAATTTGTATGGCGATATTAATAATGTAGATCCCTGGATAGGATTTATGAGTGAAGACCATATAGCGAATACAATTATTGGTGAAGGGTTGGAGGCTATTTTAAAATTACAGTTTGGTTTTATTAGAGATGGTGATCGGTTTTACTATGAAAATGATCCGAACTTTTCCATAAGCGAAGTTAATGAGCTAAAAAATACGAGATTATCTGAAATTATATTGCGTAATACTGAAATTGAACTCCTTCAAGAAAATGTTTTTATCGCTGTACCTCGAAATTCATTGGCCGTGGAATTATTTCCGTTCCCGGAAATCAAAAATATCTCTCTAAAAGCATATCCAAATCCTATCCAAAAATATTTCACTTTAAAAATTGAAACTAGCAGGCCAGCCAATGCCACACTTCGTATTATGGACGTGAATGCAAAATTAATATCCGAAGAAAAAGTTTTCCTTTCAAAAGGTAGTAATAAACTTAACTTCGAACTTAATGATCGGTTGGCAAATGGCTTATATGTGATCTCACTCACATCAGACAATGGCAAAGGCCAACTCAAAGTTATTAAACAACATTAAACGAGGATGTAATATCCCTAAAAGTAAAAGGATTTGATATGACCACTGATGAAAGTTTAGAGCGATTTACAGTTCTATGATATTATTGGTTAAATGAAAATTATCCTCCGTGAATTGGGCCTTTGTCAATTAGTCAACAATTCTAAAATAAGCCTGTTTTTTGCTTTTTTAAGTTATTTATAATTTAAGATTAAACATTTGACGCATACGGGAGCGTACGCGGTTGCGATATCTTTCTTCTAATTCCTGGGGTTAAAGTTGGTTGTGGTGGTTTTGATTATGTTTTTAAGGAACATATTGTATCTAAAAAGAATATTCAAATTCCTTAAACATTAAATGCCTTTGCCATTAGATTTATTTCTTTATTAGATATGCCAATCGCTTTTGCTTCTTCTTTCCAGGTTGCAACCGCTGAAATCACTTTTGTAATAATTTCGTCCATTAGGTCATTATCCAATCTGAAGAATTCGCCAACACTTTTGGCCAAATCATAATCTATCGCGTTATTATCCATATCGATGTTTAATGCCAAGCCATCTTTATCTATGGATGGATTTATATCGTAAGCCGGAGATAGTATCCATCCTTGATTTGTGAGTATAAAACCATGATTGCGGAGATGATCGTCTGTATTTGAAATGGCTATATTAAATATTATTCTTCGCCATAATTGTTCAAGGTTTTCATTAATCATTGCACCATGATTTTGAATGAATTCTGCTAGTTCTAAATAACTTGCAGGTTTATCTCTTATTGTTTCTTCGGTATTTGCTGTCATAGTCATTGCAGAAGCAAAATGGATGCGCTGGCCATCTTCCCGATCAAATCGTTTGGTAAAAAAAGTATTATAAGTGCCTGTGATTTTTTCAATTTTTGATGACGCCATGTGTATGCCTGCTTTTAATGCCAGTTGATATGCCAGATATTCCCAAGCGGCTTTATCTATGGTATCATTTTTAGACGGGAATTTGGCTATCCAAAGCTCCTTGTTTTCATCAAGGATGTTAGCTTTAGGTCTGGCTCCACCCAAAGAGGATCCCGGAGCCATTAATATTGCCAACCATTTTTTTACCTCATCATTATCATCATCATTTTCAAATTTTTTAGCAGCTTCTTGTAATTCTCTAATAGATGCCCAAGGTGGTGTTGGTGTTAAGTTGTTGTCATCTAAAAATGGTCCGTTTGGGTCCGTTTTAAACCGCAATGCTCCCATACGAGTTTCATCATATACACCCAATAAATAATCAATTTCATATAGTGTTTTTGCCTTTTCGTTTTTTTCATTTGCTTCTTGAGCTGCTCTACGTTTCATTAATGTTCTACCCCAAGTATCTGGCATACTATCCAAGAATACTCCAAAATTTTCTTTATTGTTTGGGTATTGCGGACCAGAGTAGAATTGTAGGTCTGGATCCAATAACTGTTGTTGTTTGGAATTTAACCACTGTTTGTCGTATGTAAAACTGAAGGCTTTTTTGCCTTTAGCGTAAAGTGCTGATAGCACTCCTATTATTACAGGTTCTGGCATTCCTGGCCAGTGTGCGTATACATATATGTCTAATTTTCCTCTTGCCATTTTTGATTGCTTATTTTATTATAAGATTCCTTCGCTACACTCGGAATTACATTCTTCTTCTGTTGGTTTAATCTGTTCTCGATATAAAATTGCTATGCAATTTCACTCGAACTGACAGTGTGTTTTTTATAGCAAGTCCAGATCTTGGAGTTTCCTTCCAAACTCATCGTCGGATGCTAATTTTAGAAAATCGTCCTGTAAACCTAACACCCTTAATACATTGAAATAGGCTCCTATTGTAACACTTGGATTTCCTGTTTCAATTAAATATAAAGTGCTCCTAACAATATCAGCTCTTTCAGCGACTTGTTCTTGTGTTAATTTCCTTCTTTTACGGGCTAATTTTATATTCTCACCCATTTGTTTAAGTATATCTTTATGTTTAGGAAACAGTATTTGTTTTTTCTTGCTCATAACTATAATGATTGTTATTTCAGACAAATATACAAAGTTTGATTGAAATATCAAGCATTTATTATATTTGTACAATTTAAAAACAATTCAGGTTGCCTAACATTTATAGCAATGGCCTTAATTATAATAATTAAGTATTAGGAGAAATTTGATTTTTTTGCCAAAGTTAAGTTTACTTTCTTTTATCACTACTTTCTTTATTAAAAGCTATTAAATTAAAGAGTTGTCGCATTCGGGAGCGTACGCGGTTGCCATACCAATCTTCGAGTTCCCGGGCGTTTAGATTTGTGGTGGCGTGGGTTTTTACTTTATGCTTAGTAAACAGGTCATACCTGGAGAGTAGTATCTCGCCCATGACATTGCAGTCTTTACCGTAATGTCGGCCCATAGGCTCGACGCCGAGGTCGTCGAAGCAATAGAATTTTTCTCCTCCGAAATGTTCTATGGCTTTATATCCGGTATGGTTAAAACTAAATACGATGTTCCTTGCGGGAGCAATTTTATATTTCCTGGATTTGGGTACTATATATGGCAATAATTCAATTAAGATGGTTTTCCCGCATCCTACGGGGCCGGTTAGCAGGATGCCTTTGTTGGGGTCTATATTGAGTTTTTTACAATGGTCAAGGTCTTGAATGAAGTATATGCAGAGTTTGAAGATTATGATCTCGTCTTCTTCGTAGATTTTGAAGTTTTTACCGAAGAGAAGTTTGCCTTTAACTTCTAAATAGATTAGGATATTTTTGAAGTTGTAATTTATATGATTGTCTTTTAACTCTCCGAGGTGGTATTGGGTTTTACCTTCGGTTATGATGTGAGGTTGTTTATTCATATTTGGTAGTTATACGGATTCCGAATCTTGCGCGGAATAACAGTTATTTATTCAATAAGATGTTTTTATTTTCAATTCTTTTTTGCTTACTTCTTTTCATTTTTTCCTTGATGAAAAAACGAAACAAAAAAATCAAGGCTTAATAATATTTTACTGAAAATTTCTTTCTCTACGGCTCAAAAATAAACTGTTGCGACTCGATGTCTATCCATCTTTCGCTTTGATACTTTTATGCTAAAACATTATTTTAGTTTTACGTTATTTTTGCTTAACCCTCCGATTCAATTCATTTTCCACTTAAAATTTTATTAGGCCGTCTTACTTTAAATTTAAACGCGATATTTTTATTAATCAATTATTTTTGATTTGAGATTAGGTGTTCATGGTTCATTTTGATAAGATTAATGAGATCCAAGCTTTCCTGCCTATTCTGGCAGGCAGGCGCGAGGACTAAAGGGGTTCGTTGTAATTTTTGTTTTGGTTGTCTTGAGGTTGTCCTGATATGGGACGGTTGATGTTTGTTTGCCATAGTTTTGAGAATTATTAAAATCTGAATTTTTTAAATTTCCCTGTTTATTATTGTTTTTATTAGTTTGTATATGTTTATATAAAGGTACCAGTGCTTGTCCAGTGCTTGTCCCATTTTTGGGACGGCTTTGGTACAGAGCTTGTCCAGAACTTGTCTCAAATTTGAGCATCTTAATTTTACTGCCTTTAAAGGGGTTGTGGGATGGGTAGTAGATGAGGTATTTCCAATGGCTTAGTTGTTTTATACAGCGGTGATAGGTG
>PVMK01182247.1_pt1 | contig 57124 bp, 57 predicted proteins | sample 1853481 | NCBI WGS metagenome assembly PVMK01 (sample SAMN08533507, study PRJNA380276) | Marine sediment metagenome, whole genome shotgun sequencing project.
GGCTCCTCAATCAGAACCGCGTCGGCGGCTGCCAGCGTGTCAACGACATGAGCCTCGAAGATCGGCGGGAATTTCTCGACCAAATCACCAACAACGTCGTAGAGGTCAACGTCGGTGAGCACTTCGACGGATCCGCTGTCGAGCAGCACTACCACCGTGTCGCCACCGTTGGCGTCATCGATACGGGTCACGATCCGATACGAGGGGAAGCGGGGCGCGGAGAGCGGGGCAAGGGTGGTAGCGGTCGTCGAAGTCGTCGTCTCCGGCGGCAGGGTCGTGGTAACCGCTTGGGTAGTTGTGGTGGTCGTTTCGGTGGCACCGAGCGTACAGCCAGCGGTAACCATTACCCCTGCGATGACGATCAACCGCACCCACATACTGCCGACTCTACCGAGCATCGCTTTTACCGATCTGTTCGGCGTGCCACGCCTCGAACGAGGTCCCCTCCAACCACCCGGTGCCGTTCACGACTCGAAATCTCATCGACACGTCGTCGAACCCCTCAGGGCTTGGGTTCGCATACAGCTCTTTCATTGCAAGTTCCAGTGGCGGTCGCCATGCAGGTACACCGACCGCGATGTCGACTCGAGCCCTCCACAATCGCTCCGCACCCTTTCGATCTGCATCGGCAGCCAGCCAGAAGGTCTGGAGCTTGATCGCGTTCCTGATCGCGCGGCGCAGTAGTTTCGCCTCATCGCGATCAATCGAATAGGCGTTGAGCCCGATGGTCTCGAGCCAGTCGGCGAACGCCGACTCGTTCCAGCGTTCCGGCTCCATGACCACTTCGCGGTACAGGCCGTCGACCGCCTCTGCCAGGCCAGCGGTCACCGATCCAGCTCGTCGGCAACGAGCTCAGCGAACCCCGCGGCCAAAGCAGCGGTGACCGGACCAGGGACGAATTCCCGGTCGTCGACCCGACCCACCGGGTGCAGCTCTTTCACCGTGGACAGCGCCACGACCTCGGCGGCCCCGAAGACATCGTCTAGGTCGTAGACGCCTTCGACGACCGGGATGCCAACTCGTTCAGCCACCTCGATCGAAGCCCGCCGCGTGATCGAGTCCAGGATGCCGATCTCGAGGCCGGGGGTGTGAAAGGTGTCGTCGGCTATCCAGGCGACCGAGAACGTCGGTCCCTCCAGGACGCTGCCGCTCCTGCCGATCAGGAGGGCGTCGTCGTAGCCGGCGCTCTGCGCTTCGACGGAAGCAGCCAGATTGAACCCGTACGACAGCGCCTTGGCGCCGGTCAGCTCGAACCAGTCGCCATCGGTGTGCCACGGGGCGATCCTGGACTGGAGCGAGAGCATCGATGGCTGCGGCGGCACCGCCTCGGCAAGCACGACCGTTCTCGAGTTGGTCCCCAATTTCCTGGGATCGGTCCCACCCGACACAAGGGTTCGGACGACGCTGTCCCCTGCAGCCTCGGCGACCGTCGTGCACCAGGCCACCAGATCGTTGCGGTCGGGAACGGGCAGGTGCAGTTTTACTGCGCTCTGTTCGAGCCGATCGAGATGGGCATCGAGCCGGAACATACGACCGTCGTAGGCACGCACCGCCTCGAAACAGCCATAGCCGCGTTGGAACCCGACATCGAGCACCGAGATCGAGGCCGATTCGGCATCGAAGAACTCGCCGTCGATGAGCACGCGGCCGATGACTGGCATACGCCAATCGTAAGACAGTCAGAAGTCACAAGTCACAAGTCACAAGTCCCAAGTCACCGGCACCCGGCCCCGGCCGTCGGAAGTCAGTCATCAGCCGTCAGTCGTCAGTCATCAGCCGGACGATTCGTCTTGCGTCTTGCGTCTTGCGTCTTGCGTCTTGCGTCTTGCGTCTTGCGACTTGCGACTCGCGTCTTGCGACTTGCGACTCGCGATTCAGTCAAAATCGGTCACCACCGAGATACCCGCGCCCGTAAAGGTGCGCATCGATTCGAGCGCCGCGGGAAACTCATCAAGGGACAGCCGGCGGCTGATCAACTTGGACAGATCGAGGCCGGCGATCAGGTCGAGTACCTCGCCGTAATCACCAACTGCCATGCCGTGGCTGCCAAGGACCTCCAGCTCACGAGCAACGACCGCATCCATGGGGAGCGGCGTCGGGCCCTCGTTGAGCAGCCCCACCTGCACATGCCGGCCCAGCTTGCGCAGGCTGAGCAGTGCGTCCGCCGCCACCCGCGGGTTCCCGACGGCGTCGATCGACACATCGGCACCACCGGCGGTCAACTCCGTCACCGCACCCGGCACGTCACCCGAGGTGGCGTTGACAGTTGCCTCTGCCCCAAGCGAGCGGGCCAATGCCAACGTGGTGTCGCCGATATCGATGGCGACCACCCGCGCTCCCTTGGCCACGGCGATCATCACTGCGGACACACCCAGGCCGCCGCAGCCGTCCACCGCAAGCCACGCGCCCTCGCTGACTCGCCCTCGCTGCACAACGGCCCGGTAGGCGGTGATGAAACGGCAACCGAGTATCGCCGCTTCCGCGTAATCGAGATCGTCCGGCAGCGCCACCAGGTTCACATCCGCGGCGGGAATAGCCACGCGCTGAGCAAACGATCCCCAGCCGGTGAACCCTGGCTGGAAGTAGTCGTCACAGATCTGCGTATTACCTGCCACACATTGCTTACAGACCCCGCACCCACAGCAGAAGGGAACTGTGACTCGATCTCCAACCGTCCAGTTACGCACGTCGCCACCAACGGCGCCGATGACTCCGGCCAACTCATGACCCGGCACCATGGGCAATTCGACGTCGGTGTCCAGGCCGTCCCACCCGTGGAGATCGGATCGGCATAATCCTGAGGCCATGACCTCGACCACCACGCCGTCCCGGGGCGGCTCCGGTTCCGGCACGTCTCCGATCAGAATCGGACCGCCGAACTTCCGATAGATGGCTGCACGCATGTTGATCAGGCCCGGATACCCTCGTCGGCTTCGACGCCGATGATCTCGAAGGTCCCGTCGCCAAGCGAGCCACCCACGATGAGCAGCCCCGAGTCAAAGGTGCTGGCGAACGCAAAACATCGCACCGTACGTTGCCCGGTGTTCCACTCCCCTTCACTGAACGGCGTGGGAAGAGGGAAGGTCAGCACCGGTAGATCTTCGAGCGGCTGGACCGCGTACTCGGCGAGCAGGGCATCGCAGCCCTCGGCGGCATCTCGATCGATAGCCTCCGCGCCCGGGTAGTCGGCGTCGTCGGACGCCAGCAACGCCTCACCGATCATCTCGATCCTGTGCTCCTCGGCGCAGGCCACAGTGTTGCTCACCGCCAACAACAGCGGATTGACCACGTCGTAACAAGACCCGGCGCTCACCTGCCATGTGTAGCTGCCAGGATCGTCGGCCGCCGACCCGACCAGTGGGGCATAGATCGCGTCCGTATCGCTCTGATAGACGACACAGGCGTGGTAGCGCTCCCCGGCGGCCCATTCCTCTGCGTCCGGCAGATAGAGCAGCACATTCAGTGTCGAGTCGGACAACGAGAACCCCATCAAGTCAGCGAACTCGACGAAGCACACATCGAACAGCGTTGCGTTCAGATCGTCGGGAAACGGTTCGTCGGATCCGCCCGACAGCGTCGCTGTGAAGTACACCTCATGGGTGTGGGGCTCGGCACAGTCCATCAGCAGCCCGGTGCCGTAGGGCGCGTACGGGAGTTCGGCCGCGGCATCGTTGCCGATGTCGACGCAGTCGCCGACGATCCACAGGTACCCCTCGTCCGGCGCCGTCGTCTCCGGTACCTCGGGCTCCGGCACCTGGGCCTCAGTCGTCGAAGTTGTCGACGGGATGACCTCTGGGAGCGACGACGCCGGCTCGTCACTCGGCGACGTACAGGCGACGAGGACCAAGCCCAGCGCAATCACAACCACGATGATGGCGCGCATAGACCGAGCCTACGTGGACGGCCGTCGTTGACGCCTACTGGATCGACATGGCGATGCGGAGCCGCTCTTCGTCGCTGATGTAGTGGTCGGCGTCTTCGGCGTCCTCACCCAAGTCGATCTGCACCCACTCGATGTGCCCGTTGAAGTGGTTGTCATGAGGGCCGTAGTCGTCGCTCACCGGCGTATGCAGGTCACTCCCGACGTCGGTGGTCTCGTCCCCGGAGAAGATCATCGGCACCGTGGCATCGACCCGTCCCTGTCCCACCTGCGTGCCATCGACGAAGAGAGCCACGGTGCCGCCCTTGCCGAGGCCGCCACCGTCGTAGGCGAACTCCATCCGTACCTGGCGCTCACCGGGCTCTAACTCCGATTTGCCGTAGACCTTGAACTGCTGGACGCCGAACAGGTTGTAGCAATAGGCCGGCTTGCCCTCGTGCACATACAAGCTGAACCCCCCAAAGCCACCGCCCTGGGCGACGATGACGCCGCTGGCACCGCCTGCAGGGACGGTGAGCTTGGCAGTGAGGGCGTGGCTCTTGTTCTTCATGTTCACGACGTTGTTTTCGAGCAGGCGATCCATGCCCCCGAAGAGCAGTTGCGAGTTGCCGGCGACCAGCACCGGGCGCCCGGCCAGGTCGGAGCTAAACCGCTCGGCACGACGATCGTCCAGCGGAAACACCTGGTACTGGTTGGCTTCCAAGATGAATTGCCGCTGCAACTCCGCGAGCCTCTCCGGCATGTCGGCCGCCAGATCCTTGGCCTGGGTCCAATCGTCGGGGCCGTAGAGCTCCCAGACGTCCTGATCGATCGGCGGTGCTGCGGCGAGGGTCCAGGGGATGCTGTGACGGGTGACCGCGGTCCAACCGTGGTGGTAGATGCCGCGGTTGACGAACATCTCGAAGTACTGGGTCTCGCGGCGCTCGGCGGCATCGGCGTCGTCGAAAGCGTACGACATGCTGACGCCGTGGTACGGCATCTGGCCCACACCGTCGACGAACAACGGCTCGGGAAGCCCGGCCGCATCCAGGACCGTGGGAGCGACGTCGATCACGTGGTGGAACTGGGTGCGCACCTCGTCGCGACTGGAGAAGCCGTTTGGCCAATGGACGATCGTCCCATTCCTGGTGCCCCCCCAATGCGAGGCCACCTGCTTGGTCCATTGGTATGGAGTGTCCATGGCGTGTGCCCAGCCGACGGCAAAGTGGTTGTACGCGTCCGGGGTCCCGAAATCGTCGATGTGCGAGGCCATGAACTCGACCGTTTCCAGGTCGGCGGCGCCGTTGAGGCTCATCAGCTCGTTGAAGGTGCCGTTGATCGTGCCCTCTGCGGAGGCGCCGTTGTCGCCGATGATGTAGTAGATCAAGGTGTCTTCGAGGATGTCCAGGTCGCCGAGGGCGTCGACGAGGCGACCGACCTGGTGGTCGGTGTGCTCCAGGAACCCGGCGTAGACCTCCATCTGCCGAGCGAGCACCGGCTTCAGCTCGTCTGGCATGTCGTCCCACGCCGGGATCTGGTCGTGACGTTTGGTCAGCTCGGCGTCCTGTGGGATCACCCCGAGATCCTTCTGCTTGGCGAAGGTCTCTTCGCGGACCTTGTCCCACCCCTGATCGAACTTGCCCCGGTACTTGGCCGACCACTCTTCGGGCACGTGGTGAGGTGCGTGAGTCGCTCCGGGTGCGAAATAGATGAAGAACGGCTTGTCCGCCATCAACGCCTTCTGTTGACGGACCCATTGGATGGCCTGGTCCGCCATGTCCTCTGTGAAGTGGTACCCGTCCTCCGGACCGGATTGGGGCTCGACCGGCACGGTGTCGCGGTAGATCGCCGGGTAGTACTGGTTGGTCTCACCTCCGACGAATCCGTAGAAGTGCTCGAACCCGGTGCCGGTGGGCCACTGGCGGAATGGGCCCATAGGGCTGGTCTCCCAGACAGGCACCTCGTGGCACTTGCCAAACTGAGCCGTGGCATAGCCGTTCAACAGCAGCGTCTTTGCCAGCGGAGCCGCGCTGTTGGGGATGATCGAGTTGTACCCGGGTGCGGAAGTGGCCATTTCGGTGATTCCGCCAAAACCCACGGCGTGATGGTTGCGCCCGGTGAGCAATGCAGCCCGCGTCGGGGAACAGAGTGCCGTGGTGTGAAACCGATTGAACTTCAGTCCGTTGCCGGCGAGGCGCTCGGCGACCGGGGTGTCGCATGGTCCGCCGAAGGCGCTCGAGGCGCCGAAACCGCAATCGTCGATCAAGACCACGAGCACGTTGGGGGCACCCTCAGGCGGCCGCAGCGGCTCGATCGGCGGGAAGTGACTGTCGGGATCCGAGGCGTCGTACATCACCGGCCCTGCGTAGGCCTGATCCGGAATCGGGAGCACGTCGCGTCCGCTCGCCCTGTTGCCCATCGTGAAGCTCCTCGTGAGTCGATCGTCGAAACCGACACCCTAACGGGAAGCCCACCCCCCGCCGCCGTGCCGGATCGCAGTGGAGGGAGTTGTATCAGCGCAGGTAGTGGTTGGTGATGGGCAGCCTGCGGTCGCGCCCGAACCCCTTTTTGGTGATCCGCACCCCGGGAGCGGCCTGGCGCCGCTTGTACTCGTTGCGGTCCACCATCCGGGCGATGCGATACACCAGGTCCCGTTCGTAACCATCGGCAACGATCTGGTCGACCGTCGCATCGTTCTCGATGTAGCGCTCCAGGATCGGATCGAGCACGTCGTAGGGAGGAAGCGAGTCGGTATCGAGTTGGTCCGGCCGCAGCTCGGCAGACGGCGCCTTGTCGATAATCGCTTGCGGGATCACCTCGCCTTGCTTGTTGCGCCAACCCGCCAGGCGGTAGACGACGGTCTTGTATGAGTCCTTGAGCACGGCGAACCCGCCAGCCATGTCGCCGTAAAGAGTGGCGTAGCCGACGGCCATCTCCGACTTGTTCCCTGTGGCAACCACGATTCCGCCGAACTTGTTGGAGATCGCCATCAACAGCGTGCCCCGAATCCGCGCCTGGAGGTTTTCCTCGGCAACGTCGGACGAGGCTTCGCCGAAGAGCGGGGCCAGGCTGTCGAGGAACGCGGTGAAGACGGGCTCGATCGGCACCACGTCGAAGCGGCATCCCAAGTTTTCGGCGAGGGCTTTGGAGTCGGTGAGCGAACCCTCCGACGAGTACCGCGACGGCATGGTGATGCCGTGCACGAGGTCGGGGCCCAGCGCGTCGACGGCGATGGAGGCGACGAGCGCCGAGTCGATCCCGCCCGACAGCCCGACCACCACCTCGGAGAACCCGTTCTTGTGGACGTAGTCGCGCAACCCGGTCACCAACGCCGTATAGATCTCGGCGTCCTCTTCGAGCCGGTCACCAATCGCGAGCTCGGGTGCGACCAGATCCGTTCCCCTGGGCTCGGTGACGGCAACGGGATCGATCCCGGGCCGGCGATGCTCCGGAACCAGAACGTCGACGATGAAAAGCTCCTCGGCGAATTGCGCGGCCCGGTAGGCAAGGGTCCCGTCTGGCAGGAAGATCATCGAGTCTCCGTCGAAGACGAGCTCGTCCTGGCCGCCGACGGTGTTGAGGTAGGCAACGACGGCGCCGGACCGCACCGCCTCATCGCGCAGAAGGGCGGCGCGCTCTTCCCCTTTCCCGATGTGGTACGGCGAGCCGTTGATGTTGAGCAGCACCGCAGCCCCGGATGCCGCTTGCACCGAGGGCGGTCCATCCGGAGACCAGATGTCCTCGCAGATCGACACCCCGGTGGTTACTCCCGACATCATCCATACCCGTACCGGGTCGCGGCTCTCCGCAAAATATCGGGCCTCGTCGAAGACGCCGTAGTTCGGGAGCAACTCCTTGTGATAGATGCCCTTGACGGCACCGTCGGCCAGAACCGCAGCCGCGTTGGCCACGTCTCGCTTCACGACATCGTCGTCGATCACTCCGGTGGCGAGCCGGTCTACGAACCCGACCACGGTCGCCACCGTGGCGGAAGCAGCAGCCAGCCGATCCAGAACGGCAAGGTTTTCGGTGACGAAGCCCTCGCGCAGCACCAGATCCTCTGGCGGATAGCCGGTAATAGCGAGCTCGGGGAGCAGCAACACGTCGGCACCCTGGTCTTCGGCCCAGGCCATGGCTTCGAGGATCTTCTGCTCGTTGCCGGCCAGGTCGCCGACGGTCAGGTCGATCTGAGCGCCTGCGATTCGCAGACGATCGGTCATAACCCGGCCACAGTCTCGTCGATCAGGAAGTCCACCACCGCGACCAACGCTTCCTTCTCCGAGGCGCCGTCGGCAACCGCCGCGGAGAACGCGGCCCGCTGCCGGTCTGCGGAGGTACCCCGTTTCAGGATGTCGCGGGCCTGTTCCACCTCCTCCACGCAGTCGAGCATCTCGGCGTCCGGACGGACGAGCTCGATGATCTCATCGAGGAGCTCGGCGTAGGGCACGATCTCGCCGATGCCGTAGTCGATGAGTCCCTCGTCGGTCCCGTATCGTTGGGCGCGCCACACGTTCTCGTTGACCAACATACGCGAGTAGATACGCCACCTCTGGTTGTCCTCCCGCAGCCGATACAGCATCGACAGCAGCGAGACATACAGGGCTGCCAGGGTGACGGTGTCCTCGGCACGAGTTGGGATGTCGGTGGATCGCATCTCCAGGGTCGGGTAGCGGACGGACGGCCTGATATCCCACCACAGCCTGCTGCCATCTTCGATCACGCCGGCATCGATGAGGACCTTGGCATGGCGCTCGAAGTCACGCCAGCCGTCGAACTCGTCTGGCATGCCGGTGCGAGGCAGGGAACGCCACACCGCGGTTCGGTACGACTTCAACCCGGTGTCTGCCGAGTGCCAGTACGGCGACGACGTCGACAGTCCCAGCAGGTGGGGAAGGAAATACAGCACCTGGTTCATGAGGTCGATGCGGGAGTCTTCGTCTTCGATGCCGACATGGACGTGCATGCCGCAGATGAGGAGGCGCCGAACAACGCCCTGGAGCGCCTGCTCGAGCACGTTGTACCGCTCCTTGTCGGTGTGACGCTGATCCGCCCATTCGGCGAAGGGATGGGTCGAGGCTGAGATGATCGCCATGCCGTAGTTGGTGACCGCCTCTGAAACCAGGCGGCGGAGCGCATAGAGGTGCTTCGCCGTCTCCTTGATGTTGGCTCCGACCGGTGTACCGATTTCGATCTGGGAGCGAATGAACTCTGGGCTGACCATGCCTACCGCGATCTTGTCGCAGGCGGCGACCAGACCGGGGGGGCATGTCGGGCACCAGGTCGCGCGTTTGCCGGTCGACGAGCCAGTACTCCTCTTCGATCCCGATGGTGAAGCTCGGCCTGGCATGCGCCATGGTCCCTCCCTGCCCTAAGAGTAGGGAACCATCAGCGAAGGGACGCGATCTCGATAGATGTGGTGCGGTGTTTTCCGCTCTTGCTGCTTATCAGCGGGCCGCTCGGGCCCTGGGCAGCGGGCCGCACGGGCCGGGCTCAGCTCCGCGAGCTTCAGTCGATGAGGTCCAAGCCGACCGCGGTGAGCGCAGTAGCCAGCGCACCGGCCTCGCCGGGCCTCACCGAGACGGTCAATACGCCACCTCCGCCGTGAGGGGCGTGGCGAAGCTGGAGATCGCGCACGTCGACCCCACTAGCGGCAAGGGCCTCACCGACCCGTGCCAGCTCTCCAGGCTCGTCGACGAGGGCGACCCGGACGGCGGCGAGGGCCGGACCCAAGGTGGCCCGTACCACGCGCGCTTCCTCCAGGGTCTCGGCCAGCCGATCCCCGGCGATCGCCGCGTCGAGGGAAGCGACCAGATTCTCGGCGGCCGTGGCTATCGCATCGCGGTTGAGGTCAACGATGTCAAGCCACATGGCTGGATCAGACGATGCCACCCTGGTGAGGTCGCGGAAGCTCCCGGCCGCAAGCTCCATCGTCGCCGGGTCGGCGCTGGCGATCCTGAGCAGCGCGGCCGCCAGCAGTTGAGGCAGATGGCTGACCGTGGCCACCGCCCGGTCATGGTCTCGCGCAGTCATCGGCACCGGTCTGCCGCCGAGGCTGGTCACAATGTTGTGCACCCGTTCCAGATCATCCGGTGCTGCATCGTCGGTGGCCACGACCCAGGCCGTGCCGCGAAACAAACCTGCCGTCGCCGCCTTCGGGCCCGACTGTTCCCTCCCTGCCATCGGGTGGGTCCCAACGAAGCGGACGTGCCGTTCCGCCGCCAGCACCGGGACCTTGACTGCGGCGACATCGATGACAAGAGCCGCCGATTCCAACCGAGGGAGTGCGTCGATGACGGCTGCCGGTGGGCCGGCAAGGACTATCAGATCGTCCGACCGAAGGTCGTTCGGATCAGCCTCACCGGCGGCGACGGCGCCGACCGCAACCGCCGTGGAGAGTTGCCCCGGGTCGGGATCCCAGCCAAGGACCTCCCAGCCGGCATCGCCGAGACCGAGACCGATCGATGCCCCAATGAGCCCCGTACCAGAAATGAGTGCCCGCGCCACGAAACGTCAGATCGGCGTGCCCATGGCGTCGGCAAGGGCACGCACGTCATCCATCAAAGCCTCGTACTCCGCTGGCAGAATCGCCTGCGGACCATCAACCAGAGCTGTCTCCGGCGCCGGGTGGACGTCAACCATGAAGCCGTCCGCCCCGCAAGCAACGGCGGCCCGCGCCAGCGGGGCGACGAGCTCGCGCCGGCCAGCGGAGTGCGAGGGGTCGACGATGATCGGGAGATGGGACAGCGACTTCACCACCGGAACCGCCGAGATATCGAGCGTGTTGCGGGTGGCGGTTTCGAACGTCCGGATTCCGCGCTCGCACAGGATGACGTTGTGGTTGCCCTCCTTGAAGATGTACTCGGCAGCGTTGAGCCACTCCTCGATCTTCGCCGTGAACCCGCGTTTGAGCATGACCGGACGAGGTTGCTTTCCCAGCTCTGCAAGCAAGGCGTAGTTAGCCATGTTGCGCGTCCCGACCCTGATCATGTCGGCATAGGCCACGACGAGGTCTATGTCTCTGGGGTCGAGGATCTCGACTTGGAAGGGAAGGCCGAACTCTTCACGGGCCGAAGCCAGCAGCTCGAGGCCCTCTTCACCGAGGCCCTGGAACGAGTACGGCGAGGTGCGCGGCTTGAAGGCGTCACCGCGCAGGATGGTGGCCCCCGCCTTCATCACCGCTTCCGCTGAAGCGAAGAGCTGATCGCGGCTCTCCACGGCGCACGGGCCCGCGATGGGTGCGAAGTTGCCGCCACCGACAAGGGCGGTGCCTACGGCTACCACTGAGTCCTCGGACTGGAATTCCCTGCTGACGAACTTGAACGGCTTCAGGACAGGGACGGCCCGCTCGACCCCGGGGAAAGCCTCCCAAGGGAGCTGCTGGACGCGGATGCGATCTCCGATGATGCCGATCACGGTGCGCTGCGCCCCCTCGGAGACGTGCGCTTCCGCATCGATCTCGGAGAGTCGATCCAAAATGTGGGCGACGTCATCCGACGTGGCTTCGGCTCGCATCACGATAATCAAGCTTTCGTCTCCAGGCATGAGGTTCCGATCAATCGGAGCGGACACAGGCTACTGATCACCAGGGAGTGCGGATTGCGTATTACGTATTACGTATTCTGGTCCGAGAGCGCCATCGGTCCAGTACGTTGTACGAAACTGTCGTGCGTAATAGGTCGACGGCTACCTCATGACCCGAGCCAGGGCCTAGCGCGCCGTGGCAATTCTCCTTTGCTGAAGAGGACGTGGGGCCTCGCCTCTCCCACGAAGTGGGGGAGGCGCGAGCATCCGGCCGGTAGGCCGTGTGAGGGTTCTTAGATCGAGTCCCTATTGCCGGAGAGAGCCGTCTCGATCTACGAACCCTCATTGCGCAGCGGAGGGGGCTCTGGGACCTTGCCGCTCACAACATGAGCTCAGCCGCGACCAGCAAGCTTCCAAGGCCCCCTCTGCGTAGTTTCTTCGCAACTCCGCGTCTCCCCCGCTCCGCGAGAGAGACGAAGAACCACCTCAAGCTCCCGAAGCTCCCTCTTCGGGCTTGCGACTTGCGACTTGCGACTTGCGACTCAGTCTGCTTGCAATAGCAAGCAGACTGCCTTATTCTGCGAGCACTGTGAAGACTCGTAATGTACGCGAGGTCGGTGGATTCATCCGGGAACAGCGTGAGCGCTCGGCGATGTCGCTGCGGAAACTCGCCGACAAGGCGGGGATTTCGAATCCGTATCTTTCGCAGATCGAACGCGGCCTCCGTAGGCCTTCGGCCGACATCCTCGTTTCGATCGCAGCCGCGCTCGGCCTTCGCGCCGAGCACCTCTTCGAGCGAGCCGGTCTGCTCGATCGCGCGGACCATCCCGACATCATCGCGGCCATCGAAGAGGATGAGGGTCTCACGGCCGGTCAGAAGCAAGCAATGACGGAGATCTACAACAGCTTCGTCACAGGAACCAACGGACAGGAGAAACCATGACCTCAACTCTCGAGCGGCAGCAGGAAGCTGCGCTGAAAATGCTCTACGCCGTTCTGGGCGCCCCCGTCGTGGTGGGCCAGAAGGCCAAGGACTTCGGTATGGCGCTGGTGAACGAAACCTCATTCGAGGATCTCGAATCGGCAGGTCGCGACTTCGCCACAAGCCTGCAGGAAACGAAAGTCGTCGAACAGCTCCAGGAGACGATGGATGTCGAACAGTTCCAGGAAACGGTCGACAACCTACGGGACCAGCTCGAAACGCTGTTGACCAGCTGGCGCGATCAGTTCGATCCGACGGTCAAGAAGACCTCGAACAACGTGAAGATCGAGGTCGACGACAGCGGGGATTCCAAGAAGAAGGCGCCGGCCACCGCTAAGAAGGCCTCGACCTCCAAGAAGACCTCGACGTCCTCTGCGGCGAAGAAATAGAGCGATATAGCCGAGGAAATTAGGTCGCTCCGTCTACAGAGACCTGATCGGGCTCATTTTTGGACCGCGAGTCTCCCCGCTCGGGGCTACGGCCCGCTTGGGCCACGGCTCCCGACGGCCTCGTCGACACACACGGCAGCGCGCCCGATTTGTGAAGCGCCATTTTCCCCGCTCTAGCCGCTTCGCGGCGGGCCGCTCGGGCCACGGCTCCACAAACGGTCACGCCGACAGAGACCTGATCGCGCCTATTTGTGGAGCCTCTAGTACTTGACGACCGGCTCCAGCTCCCTGGCCGCACCAACCCATCCCATCACCATGCCGGTGGTCGGCAGACGGCGTACCAACCTCATACGCGTATTCAGGTCGGTCATCGCGTCCAGCAGGTTCTCTGCGTTGCGCGTCCTGAGCTCTTTTACGGTGTCGACGCCTGCAACCTCGAGGAGGTCGGCGTACTCCGGACCTATTCCCTTCACCCTCATCAGGTCTGCGCGATTCACCCATCCGAGCACATCGCGCTCTGCGAGCTTGGTCTTCCCCGCAAGGTTGCGACGGCCTGTCTTGGTTGCCGCGACCTTGAGGAGCGCATCGGTGGTGCGGACTCCGTTCTTGCGAAGCTTCGTCGCCTCTCGAGTCGGAAGACCGACCGCCGTGATCGAAGCCATGCCCGTCCCTCCGTATGAGCCAAATCGTGGAACGCGGGAGCCTACCCAAAGCGATCGCGGGTCGCATATCAAGCCTCGGACCTTCGGGCAGGGAAATCCGACGGATCAAGCAACCGCGGTGGCTCCAGGGTGTCGACCCACACTTCTGCGACATCTCCGGAGTGGCTCTCCAACATGTCGTGCAGGTCGACGCGACCTTCGAACCCGAGCAGCCGGTCCCACAACTCGTGGTAAACGACCACGGGCCAGCCCCACCGATACCGATACTTCGGCACGACGGCCCTCTGCGACTCGGACCGTTCGAGCAACGCGACAACCAAGTCGACATCGATTCCCGGCTGATCCCCGAGTCCAATGACGAGGCAGTCGGCCGCAGCCTGGCGGCGGACTACGTCAATCCCGACCCGCAGCGATGCGGCGATCCCCTCTTCCCACTCCGGATCGATGACGATCGTTGCCTCTCCGAGATCGGTTGATTCGATGATCTCGTCGGCATCGGGCCCGAGCACGGCCACGACCTCGTCGACCGGCCAGGCCGCCGCATCGGCGACGACACGCTCGATCATCGTCACCGGGCCAAGTGGGTGCAGATATTTCGAACCGACGAATCCGCTTCCGGGGTCGTTGGCCACAATGAGGGCAACCGTTCGAGACACGGCTAGATCGTATCCAAAGTCCCAGTCGCTCGCTGCGCTCGCTCCGGTTACCAGTGCGCTCGCTTCGCTCGCTCCCAGGTGCCAGTTGCCAGCCCAACCGCTGGTCACTGGCAACTGGTCACTGGGAACTGGTCACTGGTAACTGGCAACTGGCAACTGGTCACTGGGAACTGGTCAGGCAATGGCTGCCTGGTATCTCAGGAAGGCGCCAACCTCGGACTCAGCGAGACGCGTGTCCACGATGATGTACTGCACATTCCCTCCGTTGTTGCGCACCGAGTCGCCAAGGGCATCGACGATGTCTGGCACGAGGTGCATGGTCCCGCCGCACGACGGGCATGCCGACTCCTCGGGCCCGGAGATCCACCGGCAGGAATGGCATACGGCTCCTGGAGTCGTGCGGTCGGCCTGTACGACCAGGGTCGCCACCGCACGTCGATTGACCGCGGCGGTTGCATCGTGAACGCCGATCACGGCGTCCCGTCGCGATGCTGCCGTATCCAGCAGCCGCCGGACGAGACGCTCCTGCTCACCCTTCTCGTAGGCCTGGGCGACTCGCTCGCTGTGAGCCAGTACCGTGGCCGGAGTCATCGTGTGCGGATCGATGATGAAGGTCCCGGCCAGGCGCTTGGTGAGCTGGGGCGAGAGACCCTCCACGACGCCGGCGGTGTGAACCTCAGGGCCTCCGACGATCAACAAGTCGTATCCGGGATCTTCGTCGAGTAGCGCGTCGAGCCTGGCTGTGACCTCGCGGTAGTGCTTGGCTAGGACCTCGTCGGCATGAGCTCGCACCCTGCGCTCTTCATAGCCTGAGAACCCGCCGTAATTGGCCTTCCTGATCTCCTCGTCGCGCGTCTCTTCCCACGACTCGAGCCGGTTCATCCGGTACCGGAAGATCGACGCGGAGCGGCGACCCACGACGGCGACACAGAACCGACGGTAATGCTCGAGCATGGCATCGAGTGGCCGGAGGTAGGGGACGGCATCGATCACCGCTCGATCTCTCACCGGCCCCGGGAGCCCAACGTACTCATCGATGCCGGCACCGGAGGATCGAAAGATCGCAACCGCCCTGCCCAGATCAGAAGCAAATGCTGTCGATGCCCGCGATAGGACCTCGATATCATCGCGCAGCGACATGCGTCGGTGGCGAGGAAGCGAATCCGGAATGTCTTTCGCCGGCGACAGCAGTTGCTTGATCCGCGTCGGGATCGACCGCAGCGAGGCCGGCCCCGCCTCCAGCCCCAGATAAAGCGACAGTACAGGAAAGCCCTGGCCGTCCATCTGCCTGAGGCGATCCACCGTTGCCTGCTCGAGCATGCTCACCTCCTATGCCTGGCTCCACCGAGGCTACCGGGCAGGTGGTTGAGCGGCTAGAGGCAGTTGCTCACAAAGCATGAATTCGCGCTCTCAATGGCATCGGGGCGGCTCTGATCCATATGTGAGCTGCAAGACTGTGCCGGAGGGAGGATGCCTGTGAATGTAGGAATCCCGACCGAAATCAAGAACGAAGAGCACCGGGTGGCGATCACCCCTGCTGGCGTCAGGGAGCTGACAGCCCGCGGCCATAGCGTGCTCATTCAGACCGGCGCCGGCGCCGGCTCATCGATTAGCGACGACGACTTCCGTGCCGTCGGGGCTGATATCGCCGACGACGGCGAGCAGGTGTTCACCGCAGCCGACATGATCCTGAAGGTCAAGGAGCCTCAGCCCGGCGAAATCGAAATGCTCCACCCGGACCAGGTTCTGTTCACCTACCTCCACCTGGCTGCCTACCCCGCGGAAGCCAAGGGGCTCCTCGAGAGTGGGGTCACCGCCATCGCCTACGAAACCGTCGAGCTACCGGATGGCGCCCTCCCCTTGCTGGCTCCGATGAGCGAGATTGCCGGCAGGATGGCCACCCAAGCCGGTGCCCACTATCTGGAGCGTCCAGCAGGAGGACGCGGGCTATTGATCGGTGGAGTCGCCGGGGTCCAACCGGCAAGGGTGCTGATCCTCGGCGCGGGCAACGCCGGAAAGAATGCAGCCTCGGTAGCGGCCGGCATGGGCGCCGAGGTGATCGTGCTCGACCTGAACGTCGAAAAGCTGAGATACATCGACGAGGTGTACCAAGGGCGGATCGTCACAATCAGCTCATCGCTCTATGCCATCGACGAGCTCGTCCCGACCACCGATCTGCTCATCGGCGCCGTGCTCGTCGCCGGGGCGCGAGCTCCGGTGGTGGTGTCGCGAGAGCAGGTCGCGGCGATGAGGCCGGGCACCGTCGTCGTCGACATCTCCATCGACCAGGGAGGCTGCATCGCCACCGCCATCGAAACCACCCATGCCGATCCGATCTACATGGATGGCGACGTGGTTCACTACGCCGTCGGCAATATTCCCGGGGCCGTGCCCAACACCTCGACCTACGCCTTGACCAACGCCACCCTCCCGTACACGGTTTCCCTCGCCGACGGCCTCGGGCAGGCGCTGGCGACCCACCCGGAGCTGATCCCCGGAGTGAACGTCACCAGGGGCGTTGTGACGAATGAAGCAGTGGCGTCGTTCCTCGACGTCGACTTCGTCACCCCGATCCAGGCGCTCGGGCTCGACGACTGAATAGGAAAGTCGCAAGTCGCAAGAACGCACCTGCGTGTTAGCCGATGGCGAACGCTTCCTTGGCGCGGAACCGCGCCACCCACAGATACACGGCCGTCCCCACGAAGACGACTGTGATCAGGGTATGGAACCACAGCGACGCCAGCTGCTCCTCGACGACCGACGAGTACAGAAGCGCAGCGGCGCCGAAGCTCATCTGAAGGGCACCCGCGGTGACGAAGAAGGCCCGTCCACCCGGTCTGAGCACGATGATGATCGCAGCAACGGCCCATGCCGTCAGCATCGCCCCGATCCACCGCAGACCGCCCACCGTAACGGCGGCGGCGTCGTCGACACCGATGATGTCGAGGAACTGCACCGGGATGAGCAGCAGGGGGAGACCGATGGCGAGGTTGACGGCGGTGTACCAAAGCATCGCCCAGCGGAGGGTCCTGGTGTGGCGGGGGGCAACTACGTCGCCGGCGTCGAGGTCACCCTCGGAGTCGAAGGCGTCATCCGACTCGGTCATGTTTCTCCTCGGATACGGCGTCGCCCCGCTCACGCTCTTCGTTGATCCAATCCTCGAAGTCGGTTCTCGCTACCCGCCACTCTCGACCAAATTTTACCGCGGGCAGTGCGCCGCTGCGCAGTTGGCTGGTGACCACAAACGTAGAGACACCCATGTACTCGCAGATGTCGGCAACAGTGAGCCACTCCTTGGGAAGATCAACAACGATGCGCTCCATGCCTGTGTTCTACCCGATACCGACGCCGTCGTAAAGGGCAACAAGTAAGAAAGCAACAAGAAACGAGTAGCAAGTAGCAGGAAGCACCCACTATTGGCCTACCCCGCCGCGTCCTCCGCCCGCACCTCGATGTCGTCGGTGAACTCGGGATCCTCGACGCTGATCTGCACCGTCGGGTCTGCGATCTCCTTCGTCTGATCGGCAGGAACGAGCAGACCCTCTGCAACCAACTCTGAGATGAGACCTGCGGCAGCGAACTCGAACAGCTTGAGCTTTTCAGCTACCTCCTGAACGGAGGCTCCGCCGCCGATGGCAGCGAGCACCTGCCAGGATGCCGCGTCGACGGTGACCTCATCGGTCGTCGCCGATAGCCTCTGTCGGATGGCGAACTCGGACGTGCCGTTCGGGACCAGCTCCTTGATAGCGTCCCACTCCTTGCGACGCTCGGCCGCCGATTCGAGTGCTTCCTCGACATCGATCCGCTGGATCTCCTCCGTGCCGTACGCCTTGGTCTCCACACCCTCGATGAACCAGAACCGGCCGCGTCCGGCTCGCTGCAGCCTCACAAGCACCTCGACCACCTGCTGGAGGATGAGGGGACGTGCTGCCTGCGGCCACCGGCCATCGGGGTTTCGTCCGCGGCGGTCGCGTCGGGGAACCGTCGAGAACCCCCGCAGCGCGGCGATCGACCCGTCGCCCGACCGGGTCGTGGCGAAGGTGATCCGCCCGTCCACGAAGAAAGTCCTCCCCGTATAGGGTCCCGCCTCGACGCGCAAGACGCCGGTCCGCTCCGCGTCGGCGAGGAAGCGCATCACATCCTCCAGTGGAAAGGCGTCGAGATCGCCTTGGAGCGCGTTCATGCGTCGAATATCGGCAGGTTTATTGGACTGCTTCAGTCATTGCACTTCCTCATGAAACAGCGCCAAGCTCAGTCACCGGATTCTCAGGAAACGCGGATGCGAAGGCCGTCGTCGCCGGTGTGGTGGCGTCGTTTCCCCGTTGGCTACAAGACACTCGGGCCACGGCACGCCCGGGTGGCTTGTTGAAAAACAAAACCTCCTCGCGCCGTATCTGGTGAGCCTCCCAGTCCGGTTCGGCTGATTTCGTGTCGCCGACGGTACGGTTTCGTCGATGATCGCGGTCCGCAAGCCCCCAAAAGCCCTTTGGCTGGTTGCTTTCGCCATGCTGGCCGCCTCGTGCAGCGGAGATGCTTCTCCGCCCTCGAGCGATCCTCGGCTTGCCCCGCTCACCTCCCTTCCGCAGGTCACCAACACCCCACTCCCGCTGGTGACAACTACGACTGCACAATCCACCACGACGACAAGGGGTGGGCCCGAGCTCGCGGTGACAACAGAGCCGTTGCCTCCTGAGCCACGGCGGCTGGTGATCAGTGGCACGGGCGACGTGAATCTCGACCCCACGTTCGTTCGAACCTTCCCTGAAAAGGGGTACGAGCACGCCTGGACCGGCCTCGGGGGGGTGTTCCACACCGATGATCTCACCATCGTCAACCTCGAGTGCTCGGCGTCGAACCTCGGTACTCCTTGGGACAAGCCGTACACGTTCCGGTGTGACCCCGATGCCCTTCCGTCGATGGCGGACGCTGGAGTGGATGTCGCCAACCTCGCCAACAACCACTCCATCGACTACGGCTTCGAAGCCATGCTCGATGCGCGCCAGAACCTGCTCGCCACCGGGATCGTCCCGGTCGGAGCGGGCAAGGACGCCGCCGAGGCCTACGCACCGGCCCTCTTCGAGATCAACGGCTGGACGGTCGCCGTGCTTGGTGGTGGCGGAGTTGGCCCGGAAACCGGGTCGTGGACCGCCGGGGAAGACCGCCCGGGCATCACCAACGGCGACTCGGCGGAGGCGATGACGGCGGCGATTCGTGCCGCCGATCGGGTTGCTGACCTGGTGATCGTCACCATCCACTGGGGTGAGCAGGGCGCGACCACGCCCCGGGCGTTCGAGATCGGACTGGCCGAAGCCTTCATCGACGCCGGAGCGGACGGGATTTTCGGGCACCACCAGCACAGGCTCAACCCGCTCGGGTGGTACCAGGGAAAGCCGATCGCGTGGGGCCTCGGCAACTTCGTGTGGCAGGCCTACCCGGAGCCGGCAAAGCGCACCGCGATCGCCCGCTTTGTCTTCGAACCGGACGGAACCATCAGCGCCTGCCTGGTTCCGGTCGTGATCGAGGAGACCGGCCACCCGGTGGTACAAACACCCGACCCTACCCCCTGCGAGTGGGAACAGACGGAGTAGACCGTGAGGGCATGGGACGGCAGCCCCCATGGAGGAGTAGCGAAACAGAGCCGCGCCGCCGAACCTCCCCATCGCCCGAATCGTGACAGGTGAACCCCCCTACACTTTCTCTATGGGAGCAGTGATCGCGGTAGCGAACCAAAAGGGCGGAGTCGCCAAGACCACGACCGTCCACACCCTGGCCGTGGCGCTCGCTGAAAAAGGAAAAAGGGTCTTGATGGTGGATCTGGATCCCCAGGCCTGCCTCACCTACGAGGTCGGCATCGACCCGGAAAGCCTCGACCGATCGATCCACGACGTCATGCTGGGAAGGGTCAGCGCCGCCGAGGCCATTGCTCACAACGGCACGGTCGATCTGCTCCCCTCTTCGATCGACCTCGCGGGCTCCGAGATCCACCTGCTCACCAAGACCGGCAGGGAGTTCGTCCTTGGCAAAGCCCTGGAACCGCTCGTCGACGACTACGACTACACCTTCATCGACTGCGGGCCGTCCCTAGGAATCCTCACCCTCAACGGCCTCACAGCCGCCACCCACGTTTTGATCCCATTCCAGGCAGAGACGCTGTCGCATCGGGCCGTCGGCCAACTCCTGGAAACGGTTGAAGACGTTCGCACCTACACCAACCCTGATCTGGAGATCCTGGGGGCGGTGGCCACAATGTATGACGGGCGGACCAACCTCGCCAAGCGGGTCGTCGAAGAAGTCGCAGAGACCCACGGCCTCGAGGTGATCGAACCTCCGATCCCTCGCTCGGTCAGGGTCGCCGAAGCACCCGAGCGTGGGCGCTCCGTGCTCACCCACGCCGGGTCGTCGAAGAGTGCGCAGGCATACCGGGAGCTCGCTTCCGAGATCGAGCGGCGGACATGACACTCAAGGATCCCCAAGGCAAGCGAGCGCTCTTCGAGACGCCTGCGGTCGTGGTGGACGACACGGTGCGTGACGACGTGCTGATCACGCTTGACCTCAGGGAGGGCCGTGCCGCCCTATTCTCGGTGGGCCCGCACCAGACCGGGACCGGTGTGGTCGATTGCACCCACTGTGCGGCGAGGACGCGGATCTCGTACGTGGAGATCCTGGTGAGGATCGCACTGATCTCACTGTGGATACCGGGCAAGGAGCACAGCCGGTGGTTGCAATGTCCGAACTGCCAACGCCGCTCGTGGTGTCGCGTCGAGTGGACGTCGTAACGAGAAAGACTCTGACGTGTGCCTGGCTGTGGCTAGTCGATGCGTTCGGTCGCCGGTAGGCGTTCGATCAGCCTCGCAGAAGGAGCCGAGACCGCGACGCTCGACCCCTAATACTGAACCGACTCGGCCTCTTCGTAGATCTCGATACGAGGAGCGGCCGTTACACCTGCCCTGTCCATGTCTGCTTTGAGATCAGGGTTGTCGATCATTCTTTTAGCTGCCTCCACCGATTCGAAACCAGCAACGACCGTAACCAGGTTTGGATCGTCCACCGCTCGGTTCACTCGGGCGAACTTCGCACCAAACGTGCCGGGATGCGCCTCGTCGTAGACGGCCTTCCACGTGTCATAGTCCGCCACTGGATGCTGAATGGCAACCACAATCATCTTGCACAACTCCTCTAACTACGCCCGGCTCCATCGCCGGATCGCCCTTGACCCTACTTCCTCCGCTCCTGCCACAAGACGAGAACATCCGACCCCCCGCACGATCTCAACCCCCGCCCATATCGGCTGCCGGCTCAAGGGGTCATTGCAATGCCGACCAACCCAAAGCTGACTCCCGACGCCGCTAGAGCGACCGCTCCCGCCATGACTCCACTGCCCTCGGCTATCGCGTCGGGGCTATCCGGTGGCTTCGAGGAGATGCTTCGAATTATCAAGCCACCGCTCTGCCACCTCGTTCAAACCGCTGACATGGGCCGACTCATCCATGTGCGGCACGTCAACTACTGCCGAAAACCTTCGTACCAGTCGCCCCTGTGGCTTCGAAGCCGAGACGCGCGTAGAACCCCCCAAACCGACGTCGATACCAACACCAAACGCCCGATCACCCCAACCCGGACAACGAGAAAATCGCACGCCGCGGGTGGACCGAGGACCGCTCAAGGTGGCGCTATTTCCGTCCTCGCTCTCGGTCCCGCCGCTCGCGTTCCTCCTTACGCTTGCGGTCGGCCCGCTCGCGTTCCTCCTTGCGCTCTTGTTCGTGGCGCTCGCTTTCCTCCTTGCGCTCCCGTTCATGGCGCTCCGCCCTCTCCTGATCAGACTCCAAATCACGCTCCAGTGCTCGAGGTTCTACGTTTCGTCACCATGATGGTATTGCGCCGTCGAGAACCATCCCACCCCTCGTCCAGGCGTCAATCGCGATCGCCAGTGCTCTAACTCCAAAGTCTCGTGGTCCGCCCATATAGGCACATGTGCGCTACCAGGCTCGCCGGGATGGGCCGCCCATATTGCCTGTGATGTCAGGTGGTCATTGCAACGTTTCGGCGAGTTTGTCGGATGGTGTCATCCCTCCGAGGGTTTGTCGAGGGCGGGTGTTGAGGGAGTAGGCGGCCTGATCGAGGTCGTGTTGGGTGAGCTTGGACATGTTGGTGCCTTTGGGAAAGTATTGGCGTAGCAGTCCGTTGGTGTTTTCGTTGGTGCCCCGTTGCCACGGCGACTCCGGATCGCAGAAGTAAACGTCGACTCCGGTGTCGACACTGAACTGGACGTGTTGGGCCATCTCTTTTCCTTGATCCCAGGTGAGTGACTGCCCAGAGATGGTCGGGTAGCCGTTGAACGGTTTCGGTGAGAGCGTCACGTACGGCTTCGGCGGTGTTCCCCTGGGGGAGGCCGAAGAGCATCACATACCGGGACCACCGTTCCACCAGGGTCCCGATGGCGGTCTGTCGGCTTCCCATGAGGAGGTCGCCTTCCCAATGACCCGGCACCGCCCGGTCTTCGACTTCGGCGGGACGTTCCGAAATCATCACCATGTCACGGATCTGGCCTTTGGTCGATTTCGCTCTTCCCTGGGGTCTCCTCGTGGCACGACCACTGCGTAAACAACGCCACAACTCTTTACGCAGCGTCCCTTTGCCCTGGATAAACAACGACTGGTAGATGGTCTCGTGGGACACCCACATCTCCTCGTTGTCAGGGTATGCGTCAACCAGCCAATCCGATATCTGACGAGGCGACCACCACAACTCAAGCTTCTCCTCAACCACCGTCCTGAGCTGATGGTTCACAGCCAGCTTGGCCGGTTTGGGACGCCGGGCCCGATGCCGAGACGCCCGATGAGCTCCCGCAGCCCGATACTTAGACCGGCCGCCGTTAGAAGCCACCTCCCTCGAGACCGTCGACGCAGCCCTCCCCAACCGGGCTGCGATACACCTCATCGACTCACCAGCCGCCAACCCCCGAGAAATCTCCTCCCGTTCGGTCAACGACAACCGAAGGGCCGACCACTCAGGACCCGGCACCGGTCGACGGAACCCAGAACCCAGCAGATGAGTCCGGATCGACGACGGCGATCTCCCCAACCGCCGGCTGATCGACCGTTGCGACTCACCAGCCTCGAACCGATCCCAAATCTCAACCTTCTCCAACTCGGACAACCTTCGCACCACACACCTCCGCGTCGAGAAACCACAACTCTCGTCGAAGGTGATGCAACGACCCCCTGAATTCACACCGGATATGCGCTACCTGAATGGGGCGATCAGCTCTGTGAACGCCGCGGGCCTGCGCAACGCCATGTCAACGAGTTTGCCCAAAAATGACCTGACGAAGCCTTCCCCGCGACAGCGCCGATCTTTCGCTGTCCCCTTAACGCGAAGGCGGCATCGGACTATCGGTTCGGCCATAATCGTCGCTCATGGAGCCAGTGGAGCCAGTGGAGCCGGAGAGCTCATTTGGAGCGTATTCCGGTCTTATCGTATTCCTCGTGGCGGCCGGCCTACTGCTGCTAGGGATAACCATCTTTCTGATATTCCAGGTGGTGGGGAGCAGCGAGTCGACCACGACCGTCGCCGCAGCCCCTTCTACAACAACAACCTCGTCATTGACCACGGTCTCGACACAGCTCGTTACGACGACGACCACCGCGCCAATCACAACGACGACCGAGCCCGAGGAAGATCCGAATCCGTTCGTCGGCTGGTGGAAGGCGACCGATGTGGACGACAGTCATCTCGATCTCCGAGTCGATGGAGAGGGGACCTTCATGTATTGGGATTCGGCTTCCGGGGTATGCCAGGCCCGAGGGCTAGGACATTCGCCGGAAACGTGGGCCGGGACCGCAACCTTCCAGCTCGAAGGTGTTATCCCGACCCTCGTCGCCGCAGGATCGAGGACCTGCCATCCCTACGGCGACGACAGCGCTGATGCCGGTGAGGCAAGCTGGGAATGGTTCTATGACCTGGAGACAGACATGCTCGAGTTTGCGCCGGACGGCGTTCTCTATACACGGTCACCACCGCCGCTCGAGGGACGAGACTCCAACCCGTTTGTCGGGTCATGGGAGGCCACCGATTCGGACGGAACGCGGATCTCCATGATGATCGCTTCAGACGGAACGTGGGAGTCGCTCGACACCCGATCCGGCGGTTGCGAGAACATGGGTCTGACCTATGCGACCTGGTCGGCAGCCGGAGTCGGAACGTTCGATCTAGACGGCGCGCTTTCATTCGACGTCCTGACCACCACGATCTGCCATCCGCCCGATGCGGAACCGGTTCCGCGTTCGACGGATGTCCTCTTCACCTTCGAATATCGGCCGGACACCGATACGGTGGCTCTTCTGCTGTTCCTCGAGACGACCTTCACCAGGGTTCCGTGATATTCAGACTGAAACCTGTCGTGGGCAGTCTCAATCCCGGCTGAGCGGCGCGTTTACCCGCCCATATCGGCGGTGGTTTCAGGGAATCGTTGCAACACCTTGAACGAGTCTTGTCTCGATGGAGGTGTGCTGTGGAACGGTTGTCTGGTGTTGAGCGGGAAGAGTTGTGGGATCGGTGGGAGGCTGGCGGGGCGCAGCGGTCGATAAGCCGTCGGCTGGGCCGGTCACCGTCGACGATCCGAACCCAGTTGGTTTCGTCGGGTTGGAGACGTCCGATTCGACCCGGTGAGTGGTGTTCGTTGCGGTTGTCTAGGGCTGATCGGGAGGAGATCTCGAGAGGGCTGGCGGGGAACGAGTCGTTGCGTTCTATTGCTCGCCGGCTGGGGAGAGCACCCTCGACGGTGTCTCGTGAGGTCAGGATCAATGGTGGTCAGGTGAAGTATCGGGCCACGGTGGCGCATCGGGCATCGAGGATGAGGGCGAAACGTCCCAAGGCGATGAAGCTTGCTGAGTGTCCCCGGCTGTGTGAGGCAGTTGAGGAGAAACTCTTGTTGTGGTGGTCGCCCGGTCAGATCTCCCGGTGGCTGGTGAGGGCATATCCTGACGATGAGGAGATGCGAGTGCACGAGACGATCTACCAATCCTTGTTCGTTCAGGGCAGAGGCGCTCTACGTAAGGAACTGTGGCGAGCTTTACGCACCGGGCGGGCGGTGCGCCGGCCTCAGGGTCGAGCACAATCCCAAAAGGGCAAGATCCGCGACATGGTCATGATCTCTGAACGGCCAGCTGAGATTGAGGACCGTGCCGTTCCCGGCCACTGGGAAGGCGACCTCATCATCGGGACACACAAGTCAGCAATCGGAACGCTCGTGGAGCGTCAAACACGGTACGTGATGCTCTTCCAAGTCCCGAAGGGCAACCGGGCTGAAGACGTCAGGATCGCCCTTACCGACACAATCAAGAAGCTCCCTGAGCATCTGTGGCAATCGTTGACATGGGACCAGGGAAAAGAGATGGCTCAGCACGCCAAGTTCACGATCGATACCGGAATCCAGGTGTACTTCTGTGACCCGAAATCTCCGTGGCAAAGGGGCTCGAACGAGAACACCAACGGGCTGCTACGTCAGTACTTCCCGAAAGGAACCGACCTCTCCCAACACAGCCAAAACGACCTCGACCAAGCCGCCTACTCGCTCAACACACGGCCTCGACAGACCCTCGGGGACATGACACCATCAGACAAACTCGCCCAAGTGTTGCAATGACCCCCTGACATCGCAGCACATATGCGCTACCTGGTTACCCCTCGATGGTGATCTTTCCTCGCATGCCGCTGCTGCCGTCGGAGTGGAGCGAGCAGTAGTAGTCATAGGTTCCGGGCGGGGCGGCCGTCAGCTCGACGATGACCTCGCTTCCCGGTCCGACGTGGACGTATATGTCGAGGTCTTTGAGCGTGAAGTCGTGAGCGAAGGGGTCGGAGTTGGTGACAAACAGAGATCCTCCCTCCGATACTGATGAGGCAGATGGCTCGAATTCGAATTGGACCATATCGAGCGCGGTTGCTCCGGCAGCTTCTGCCTCGCTGACGCTAGTTCTGGTGGCGAAGAACCCGACGACCGAGAACACCACGGCGACACCGATGACGGCGAAGACCCCGGTGCGGATACGGGTTTCGCCTCTGGTGGGACCTGAGATGCCCTTTCTCCCCGCAATGAGAGTCCTGACGCCCCCGTAGAGGGCAACGAGTACCCCCATCACGAATCCGACACCGACGATGAACTCGATCGGGCTGAACGGCTGGAACAATCCGAAAGCAAGGAAGAAGGCAGCCAGGGCCAGCACAACAGTCGCCACTATGCCGAGTATCCGCGCCCATAGCTTGTCGAATCGCCACACGAGGAAGGTCACGACAACCCCGACCGTTGCCGGAACGGCGAAGAAGGCGACATCGTCCCCGTCGAACAGGATCAGGGTAAGCACCACCACGGTCAGCAACGCCGCAGTGATCAGGCCAAGGCCAAGAGACTGCGTGGTCGAATGGGCTGTCCGATCCGTATCAGATGATTCTCCCGGACTGGTCATCCATGCCTCCTATCTCGGATTCGAGCTCCAGGGGGACCCTACGCGAAGCGCCATCGAACCGTCAACAAGCCCCCTGACATCGCAGCACAGATGCGTGGTATGAGTCGCTGTGGTGTTGCGCTGCGTAGTGTCGTAGGCGGTATGGCTCGAGATGACACATGGATCGCGCGGACCGCGTTCATTGTGGGATCGGTCCTTGCCGGCGGCAATGCTGTCGGTGTCCGGTTCAGCAATCGCGAGCTTGAACCATTTTGGGGTGCCACCTTGAGGTTTGCTCTGGCGGCAGGGTTGATGCTGATCGTTATGGCGGCGATTCGACAGCCGTTTCCCCGGGGACGAGCTTTGATCGGTGCTGCGACCTATGGCTTGTTCGCCTTTGGCGGCGGCTTCGCGCTTGCGTTCTATGCCCTCGTGGAACTTGAAGCCGGCTTCGGCCAGGTTCTTCTCTCGATCGTTCCGCTCGTGACCCTGCTGTTGGCGGTGCTCCAACGCCAAGAGCGCCTCACCCGGCGCGGATTGGCAGGGGCGGCGGTGGCGGTCACTGGTGTGGTGGTGATGTCTGGATTGTCCTCGGGCGGGTCGGTACCGATCGTGTCGGTTCTCGCCGCCATCGGGTCCGCGGCTTGTTTCGCTCAGGCGTCGATCACGGTTCGGCGCTTCCCGCCGGTGCATCCAGTGACTCTCAACGCCGTGGGGATGGCGGTGGGTGCAACGTTCCTCGGGTTGTTGACCTTCGTGGCGGGAAGCGAAATCACGGTGCCCAACGAACCGGAAACCTGGGTCGCGCTCGCCTACATGGTCGTCGTGGGGTCGGGCGTTGTCTTCACCCTGTATGTCATCGTGCTCCGCTACTGGGAAGCGTCTCGCGCCAACTACACCTTCGTATTGATTCCGGTATTCACCGTCGTGTTCTCGATCTGGCTATTGGATGAGCACGTCAGCATGGTGTTCGTCATCGGCGGTGTTCTCGTTCTCGTCGGCGTCTACATCGGTGCCCTACGACAAACACCCGCGCCAAAGCCAGCCAACAAAGAATCCGAATAGACCCACCCATATCGGGACATCTGCGCTACCTGGAACGCCGGGATGGGCCGCCCATATTGAATCTCGTATGTCAAGGAGCTGGTGGGTTGGGTGGACAGGACTGGGATGGGCCACACCGTGTGGTGGGCAGGCTCGTATTAGGTCACACCGCCCGTTGAAGGGTTGGTGGGTGGGGTCGACAGGTCATTATTGGGACATCGCCTGTGGCGAGTCAGCCGGATATTGGGTCAGACCCCACCCACGTTCTTAGGCCATCTGGATGTGTTTGAAGACTTGGCGGGAAACGTACCGTTTCAGGCTGCGCATGATCTCTGGGGTGTTCAATCCTTCGGTTCGGCGGCGCGTCACGTAGCGGCGGGTCTCGGGGTGGTTGCTCATGCGGGTCAACACGATGCGATACAGCGCGGCGTTGGCTTGGCGGTCGCCGCCGCGGTTGAGCCGATTCCGGCCGCTGGTCTTGCCGGAGCCGGCGGGCAGCGGAGCGACGCCACACAGATGCGCCCACGAGCCTTCCGACTGCAACCGGTCAGGGTTGTCTCCAGCGGTGACGAGCAGCGTTGCGGCGCTGTCGAGGCCGACGCCGTGGAGCTCGAGCAGCGACGGCGCCGTGGCGGCGACGAGCTCGATCAGGGCGGCGTCGATGCTTGCCATCTCGGCGTTGAGGCCTTGGATGCGCCGAGCCAGGTCCCGGATCACCGTGTTGGTGGTGAAGGTGACGGGGTTAGAACCCTTGCGGGGCCGCATCGCGGCGGCTTCAGATACGAGGCCGGTCTTGTACCGATCCTTGAACCGGACCCGGATGGGTTCTGGACCGGTGAAGACGAGATGACGGAGCTGGTTCAGGGTTTGGATGCGTTGGGTGCGTGCCGAGCGGCGCGCTACCAACAACACCCGCATCTGCTCGACCGGGCCGTTGCGGGTCTTCGGCGTCACCGCAGCAGCACCCGAAACGACAGCCCTGGCGGCTGCGACCGCATCGATGGGATCCGACTTACCTCGCTTGCGTCGATTCTGGCGGTTGGGTCGATCCACCTCCACCACCTCAACCTCCTGATCGTGGAGGAACCGGGACAACCCGACACCCCACGACCCGGTGCCCTCCACCCCAACCAGTGACACCGCACCGAACCCGACCAGCCAACCCAACAGCGCCTCGTAACCCGCAGCGTCGGCAGGGAACGACTCGATCCCCAACACGCCACCGTTTGAATCGACCGCTGCTGCCACATGGACATCAGCGTGGGTATCCACACCACCAACAACACTCCCTACCATCGACATGACCGCCCCTTTCACTTGCTTCAAGGCGAAGGGGTGGCATGCACCACCGGGACGGCGGACGGACCCAACCGAGCTGGCGCTAACAGCTCAACCGGTGCTCCACCGCCCGACCGGTGCGTGCCACACCAGCCACATCATCCCTCCCAGCCGGTTATGCGCTACCCGGGACTCCGGTGGCGAGAACAGATTGCTGGTTCTAGCGAAAGTGCTGCGAACGGCATGCGCCTGCCTATTGCCATGAGGACCGTGGCGCGGCAGCTCGGAGTGCGTCTAGCCGTTTCACTGTGGGCTCGCGAGACCCTAATGGCAATCGACGTCGATGAAGACCGTCGTCTCCTTCTTGGTATTGCGGATACGCACCGCCACGGTCTGCGGCCCGGTTTCGGGGAGCAGGTCTCCGTCGAGGTACACCTCGTGGACCTCGCAGCCGGGCTGGTTGGCGATCGTAATCAGGTGCACCCCACGTTCGACTGCTTCGACGTGGGCCTCGTGGAAGACGAAGTTCTGGGGCAACCACTCGAACCACTTGATGTTCGATGCACCAAGCGTGTTTCCTGCTCCTGCAGCTTCGCGGCGGGCCGCTCGGGCCACGGCTCCGCAACTGGCCTCGCCGACCGAGACCGGGTCCTGCGCTGTTTGCGGAGCCTCTAGGGCTCGTTCTTGAGAAGCAGCACCGGCTTTGGTGAGCCGCGCACGAGCTTGGTCCCCACCGAGCCGAGAAGGCCGCTGAAGGCTCCCTGGCCATGGGAGCCGATGACGAGCACGTCGGCGCCAAGGGCGTCGACCTGCTCCAGGATCGTTTCGGTGGGTTTTTCGCCCTCTACAACCAATCCTTCAGCGGCGATGCCGCGACCGGTGAGCGTAGAAACGATGGGGTCCGTGACCTGGAATCGCTTGTCTTCGAGATAGCGGTTGATGACGGCATCGTCGCCCGGCCAGTTCCGGGGTGCCTGAGAGGGAACCGCCGGGGTATCGACCCATTCTCCGGCTTCGATGACGCCGGTCTCGTGTTGCTCTCCCATGACGTCGCGCAGTTCTTGCAACATCCTCCTTGGAATCTCGACGACGGTCAGCACCGTCACCTTGCCTTCGTTGTGGGCGAGGCTCGCTGCGAAACTCGCGGCTTCTTCTGATTCCAGGCTCCCATCGGTTGCCACGAGTACGTGCAGGGTCCCTCCTTGGCTCTGGTCTCAGGCTAGGTGCATTCCTTGTGCGATGCCGTCGGTCATTAGATCGGTAGATCAGTGTCTTCTTCGCTACTGCGCTACTTGGCTACTGCTCTACTACTTCGCCTCGTCTCATTGCACGCGCTCCTATTGACCTTCTGGGCCCTATCAGTAGGTGCCCATCCAACCTTCCGAGTGTCGGAGATCGGCACATATGCGCTACCTGAGACCGGTAGGAGGCCACCCATATTGCCGCTTCCAGAGTGGATTGACTGTTCGGAGGGCGACGATGGCTAGGTCACGAGCTCGGCTGCGGCCTGGAGGGTGAACAGCAACCCAAACGTCAGCGAGACCACGAACGCGATGGGGTGAGCATGGGCGATCACCCACTGTTTCGACGAAGTCGCCATGCGGTTCGCCCGATCTCCGGCAAGGGCGTAGCCGATGAGCAGGATCCAGATCGGGGCGCTGATCAGCCCGACGTACACCGCCAGCAGCGCCAGGGACTCGCCGGTCGTGAGTGCCGCGGTGCCGATCGTCAGCGCCGCGATCACCGAGATGGCGAGCCGCTTGGGGGCAACGGCGACGACCAATCCGGTGGTAAACGCGGCCCGTGGGGTGAGCCCTTCCAGCTTGGCCAGCAGTGCCTTCAGCTTGCCGCCGCCCCCCTCCCCCCGATCGCGTCCTGGTCGCTGGTGCCAGGCGGCGACCAGCAGCAGCACGCCGAGCACCAACTTGAGGAGGTTCAGCAGGATCGGCTCCCGTTCCTCCGGCGTCAGCATGCTGCTGAGGAGAATCAAGGCCAGCCCGATTCCGGTCGCGGCGAGCACGAATCCGGCGAGAAGCGCCCACCCGTTTGCTGTGGGATTGCCGCTGGTCAGGATGATGAGTGTGACCAGCACCGCGAGCACGCTGAGACCAGCGGCCAGGCCGTAAGCAATGACGTCGGCGGCGACACTGTTCAGTGTGGGCTCCCATTCATTCCGATGATGGCACTCGTATTTCAGTGCCTGGTAGCGGGGCTCATCAGTTTGGCGTATGCGTTGATCTACCAACAGATAGAAAACTACTGGCTGAGCCCAACGCGGTGCGTTGGCGGATAGGGGACCCGACTGGAACGAAGCGAGGTAGCGCATCTTGCCGGTTCAGTGCGCCGTGTCGTTCGCTCGAGGCGCTCCGGTGTCGCTGTTCTGAGCGGTGTTCACGTCGCGGCGTGGCAGCAGTTGCCAGAATCCGATGTAGACCTTCACCGCGTTGGTGCGTGTGAGGGGTGTGCGCAGGGAAGCAACGATGGCTAGATCTACGGATTCGGCCGATGCGGATCCTCGGCTTGTCCGTGCGGCTGAGCCGTTTGACACCTTCTACACGCGGGAGTACCCGAAGATGGTTTCGGTCGTGTATGCGCTCACCGGGCAACGGTGGGCGGCCGAGGAGCTGGCACAGGAAGCCTTCATCCGCGCCTATCGCTCTTGGGAGACCGTCTCTGGCTACGACAAGCCGGGGGCGTGGCTGCGGCGGGTGACCATCAACCTGGCGAGGTCGCATCTGCGCCGCCGCATTACCGAGGCGAAAGCGATGGCCCTGGTGGCGCTTCGACAACGCACTCCCCTCGAAACCCAGCCCGAGAATGCCAAGGAACTGTGGGCAGAGGTGCGTGGGTTGCCGCGACGGCAGCGAGAGTCTTTTGTGCTCCACTATGTCGATGGCCTTTCGATCGGCGAGATCGCAGAGGTCCTAGAGGTTGCCGAGACGACGGTGAAGACCCATTTGCAGCGTGGCCGGGAGGCAGTGCTTCGCGGCCTGGGCGTCGGGAGGTGGGAATCGTGATGCCGGACGACTTCCGTAGCGAGGGCATTGCGCTGGTGGAGCGAGTGCGGGCGCAGGTCGACACTCGAGAAGGTCTCGACCGGTTGCATGGCCGGCGACATCGCTCCAGGGCAACACTTGCTGTGGCAGCAGCCGCCGCGATGATTGCTGTGATTGTCGGTACGGTCGTGCTAGTCCGGCCGCCGAGCCAGCCGGTCGGCGGCCCGCTTCCCACGACCAGTTTGCCTCTCACTGTGCATATGGCGCTCCTCGACGAGTTTGTGATCGAGAACGAAGGGCTGGGTCGCTGCACTGGAACCGGTCTCCATGCAGGATTGGGACCAGGTCGTGAGGGTGCCCTGGTCGACGAGACGGGCGCGGACGTCGAGCCGTTCACCATCGGCGAGGCCGGCGAGCTGATAGACGCGGGCCGCGCACAGGCGTTGGGTCTCCCGACGACGGACCAGGCATGTCTATTCAGGCTGGTCACCACCTCCATAGATCTTGAGCGGATCGGTGGCGAGTTCCCGCGCATAGGTGTGGAGGAATGGCCGCTGGGCGAAGTGTTCGAGGCTGGGTCGTCGAGGGCGGGTCAACAGTTGGTGTACTACAGCAGAGGAGAGGAACCATGAGGCGACTACTAGTTCCAGCTGTGGCCGCGTTGCTGCTAACGGCTGCGTGTGCCGGAACCGACGGCTCTGGGACCGTTGGCGAGACCCTTATCGACTCCGGGTCGACTACGACTACCGGTGTTCAGGATGACGACCAATCCATCGGCGAGGACTACCTGGTCGCACTCTCCAACATTCTCGGCGAGGCCGTCAATCGCGAGGAGAGTTGCGTGGAGGAGGCCAGCACAGACGCGGAGGTCAACGTCCAGGAGATGTTTGAAGACTGCGTGATCGGGCCGTTCGATGCGGCTACGAGCCTGCTGGCCGACCTCGCTGCTCCGCAGAGCCTTGCTGCCCAGCACGAGGACTATGTGGCAAGCCGGCACGCCTGGTACGAGACCGTGGTGCTGCTTGCTCCACAGCTGACGACGTTCGAGGACGCGGCGGTCATCTCCCAGGACCCAGACTATGTCAGGACGACCGATGCCCTGGCGAGCAGCTGTCAGGCACTCGAGTCGGCGGCGAGCCAGGCCGGTTTCCCAGTTTCGTTGAGCTGCCCGGTACCGGAAGAGCCTGCGCGAACCGAGCAGGTCACCGCCACGATCGACTCCGAGGGTTGGGTCATCGAACCGGCGGGAATGATCGATAGCGGCGGCGGCGTCGTGTTGACGATCACCAATGCCGATGACAAACCCCGTCAGCCGGTGGTCGTTTTTCTGTTCGATGGAGACCCGTCCCGCCTCCCGTTGCGTGACGGCGTCGTCGACCTCGGCCAAGCAGTCGTCGTGTCCGACGCCAACGCCGACCCGGAGGTAGCTCACTTCGGTTTGACGTGGCCGGAATCCGACGGCGAGGATTCGCCGGAAACTGCACCGGACCTCACCCCCGGTGACTCGCTCACCGTTGCTCTGCTGCCCGGAAACTACGTGATCCTCGACCGGTTGCCGGGTGCCTATGCGGCCGGTGAGTTCGCCACCCTGGTCGTTGTCTCGGTGTCAGACCTGGTCGACACCTACGTTGCGCCGGCGAACGCGGCCCAGTCCTGCGATGGGTTAGCGGACGTCATCGTCGGCCTCTACGACGCCTACATGGACGAAGTAGCATTGATGACGGCCGAAGGCTTTGCCCAATCGCCGCTGTCGATGGTCAACGACCTGCGATTCGGAACGGCGCTGCAGCGTATCCAGCAGCTCGGATGCGACGAAGAAGAGATGCAGGCTGCTGTGCTAGGCGAAGTCTGCGAGTCAACAGCTCCCGATGAGTCAGCAAAAGCGGTAATCCTCGAACAAGCCTGTGGAGATGGAGCATGAACTATTACCGAATAACAATCGCGATCCTCGCAATCGTCGCGGCGTCGTGTAGTAGTGACACGACGCCCACCAGTACTACGACGACAGCCACTCCTGCTACTACGACGACGACACCGACCACTACGACGACCACATCAACCGCCGACCCCAAACCTGTGAGGAAGTGGCCGACGTATTCATCGCGATCAACCAGGAATTTCTTGACGAGCTGGGTGACATGTCGGTGGAAGAGTTCGAGGCACTGCTAGGGACTCCCAATGCACCGGGGCCCCCATGGCCAGCCTTCGAAAAGCTCGGGCGCGATGGTGGCAGACTGCTTGTGCGAGCTGCCGATGAGCTCGGCTGTTCGGACCAGGACCTCCAGAGGCTCGCCCTTTCTGGGGCACGTTTTGACACGCTGACGCCGAGCGGGCCGGCGGGCGAGCTTTGGGTGGAGCTCCTCGGCGAGAGCGATGGGGGTGTGGAGGAGTCGGCGAGCGGGGAGGGGGAATTCGATGGTGAGCTGGTTTTCGATGGATCGGGAGCCGCTGCGACCGGAGGGACCCCGTTGCCTGATGTTGAGGGTGCAATGTTGGGTGATGATGGTGTGGGGCCGTTGCCTTTGGGTACGGTCAACGAGTTGCCGGCTTCGAGCTATCTGAACTTCTTGTCCGAGGTCTGTTTCGACGAGGAACATTGTGTCCGGGACGCGGTCTTCACCGATCCGAGCGAGCCAGATGAGGGATCTGGTGAGTGGGTGGCGGGTCAGCCGTTCCATGTTCGCCACGGTTTCATCAACGACGGCGCGGAACCGCTTGGTGATGGCTTCGACCTGGTCCTCTACGTGTTCCCTATGGATCAACCATCGGAGCAAGATGACGCTGAGCTTGGCCCCACGTCTCGGTATGTGTCTGACTATGTGTTGCGTGGAACCAGCGACCAGTGCGGTCCCACCTACCGGACCCAGACGGGACCGGAGACCTGTGAGTGGTTCGTCCACGACTTCCCTGACGGGCTTCCCGAAGGCCGGTTCGCACTATGGGCGCTGTGGGAGGCTCAATGCTCGGCGTGGCTCGAGCTCGGGTTCACGGACAGCTGTGACGACGCGAGCGAAATCGTGTCGTTGTTCTCCTCCGGCGTCGACTCACCGTTCTTCTAGGGATAGGCCAGGTAATCGCATTGCAAACACGGTCTGTGACGAGGAAGCCCCATTTGACTGTGCTGGCAGCCGTGGCGCTGCTGCGGTTGGAGCCGGCAACGCCAAACGAACCGTGGTGCTACTTGACCAGCCTCATGGTGAGCGGATAGGTGTACTCCTCTCCCCGCGAGGCCGCGATCGCGGCGACGATGCTCAGGATCAACCACACGAAGAAGAAGACGAAGAAATAGAGCACGGCGACGAGCAGCACCGCCAGCCCGATCACCACCACCAGCAGCACCGTGCCGGCAACAACGAGCATCAGCCCATAGAGGCTGAGCGACAGATTGAAGTTGAGGGCCTCCCTGGCATGCCGCTCGGCGTATGTGTCCTCTCTTCGCGTGGCGAGCCAGATCACCAGCGGCCCAAGAATGTTGCCGAAGGGGACCCCAACCAGAGCCGAAAAGGTGGAAAGGTGAGCGAACGCGGCCCAATTTCGACTGCTCGGTGAGGGCCCGGCGGCCTTCGTGGTGACGGCTACCACTCCAACGCCGGCATCGTCCGGCTTGTGTTCACTTTCGACCATGGCGGCTCCTCCTATCGATTGGTGCAACCAGCAGGCTTCGGTCTGGGATTCGGCCGGCGTCGAGTGAATCGCGCCCGACCGACCTGCGGTAGGGAAGCTCTTCGATGACCAGGGCCACCCGACCGGCCGCACCCGTCACCAGCGCCAGAGCGGCCACCAGGACCGCGATCAGCAGCGGCACGACCAAGGCACTCGCCACCCCGAAGTCGATGTGATTGGATAAGAACTCCACAGCGCCAGAGCGGCCACCAGGACCGCGATCAGCAGCGGCACGACCAAGGCACTCGCCACCCCGAAGTCGATGTGATTGGATAAGAACTCCATGCCCGCAGTGTGCGCCCTTGGCCCGCAGGCGGGTATCGGGTATCTCCCTCGTCCGACCCCGACGACCCTGAGATGGCGGAGCGGAGTGCCAAGTCTGAGGTGAGCCGGACCTCGAGCAAGTGGATGCTCATTCGTTCGTTCCAACGCTTGGAGCCGATCACTCAGGGACGATCAGCGCGCAGTTGTTTCGTTTGGTGGTCCAGTCGATCCGTTCGACCGGTGCTGCGTGAGCGCGCCGTCCTCGGCCAACTCTTCGATCTGTTGCGCGAGAAACCGCCGGTCTGCTTCCGTCGCTGCGAGGTAGGCCGCGCGTTCGTAGGCGGCCTTCGCCGCGTCTCGTTGTCCAAGCCGACGCAAGGTTGTGCCGCGGGCTGCGTGCATCAGGTGATAGTTGTCGAGGTCGGGTGCGATTGCGTCGAGCGCAGTGAGCGCGGCACCGGAACCCTCGGTCTCGCCGATGGCGATGGCCCGATTGAGTGCAACCACGGGCGTCGGCATTACCGAGAACAGTTGATCGTAGAGAGCGACGATCTGGGGCCAGTCGGTTGCTTCGAACGATTCGGCGTCGCAATGCACGGCTTGGATCGCGGCTTGGAGTTGGAAGGGGCCCGGCCGGTTGCGGCGAAGGCAGGCGCGCACGATTGCATGTCCCTCTGCGATCATCGTGCGGTCCCAATTCGTCCGGTCCTGATCGCGCAGGAGCACGAGGGCGCCCTCGGAGGTGCGGGCCGGCACCCGCGCCTCGCTCAGCAACATCAGCGCGAGCAACCCCGCCGCTTCCGGCTCGTCTGGCATCAACTCGACCAGAGCACGAGCGAGCCGAATTGCCTCGCTCCGCAACGCGGCGCGTTCCGGATCGTCGAGCCCGGTGTTGTAGATGAGGTACAACACCGACAGGACGGACCGGAGTCGCTCGGGGAGGTCGGCGTCTGCCGGTACTCGATAGGGGATGTTGGCAGCCTTGATCTTGTACTTGGCCCTGACGAGACGCTTCGCCATCGCCGGCTCGCTCACCAGAAACGAGCGGGCCACTTCGTCCACACTCAGCCCGCCAAGCAGTCGGAGGGTGAGGGCCACCTGGTGCTCCGTTCGCAACGCCGGATGACAGCAGGTGAAGATGAGTCGGAGCTGGTCGTCACTCACGGGTCCGTCCTCTTCCCAATCCTCGGCTCCGAGGCCTTGCGGTGTGCTTGCGTTCGCATCGAGCTGTTCATGGAGCTCCCGCCCCCGGGCGGAGCGGCGGAAGTCGTCGATGGCACGGTTTCGTGCGGTCGTGACGATCCAGCCCGCCGGGTTGGGCGGGATGCCGTCGCTCCGCCACCGCTCGCTCGCCACAACAAAGGCGTCCTGGACGGCGTCTTCGGCGAGCGTGATGTCGCCGAAGACACGGACCAGCGTGGCCACCGCCTGGCCGTACACCTCACGGAACACGCGCTCAACATCGGTCGCTTCCCGATGGGCGGCGACCGCTGGGGTCACGCCTCGCCGCGCCAATCCTCGACGCGCCCGGTCGCTCGAAATGGGCGGACTTCGATCGGATGGTTGGTTGCCTCCGCGGTCTTGCCGGCCCAGGCCAGGGCGGCATCGAGGTCTTCAGCATTGATGACGTAGAAGCCGCCGATGTGCTCCTTCGACTCGACGAACGGTCCGTCGGTCATGACCGGGTCGCCATCGCTCGAGCTGACGACGGTCGCCGCGTCTGGGCCATGGAGCGCTCCACCGAAGACGAACGTGTCGCTCGCGTCCATCTCGGCTTCGAGGGCAATGACCCGCTCCATAAACGTCTGCATCTCCTCGGGCGTCGCCGGTGCCCCGGGGACCTCATCCTCCACGGTGTATGTGGACAACAGGTATTGACTCATGAGTGCTCCTCACGTTGGTGCGGGCGTTCCCGCGTTCACCCTACTTACGAATGGGAGCGGCCCACGAGGACAGCTACGGCAACAATATTTCCGAACGCGGTTATGGACACGTTCATTCTCCCTTAGCGCGCACTTATCCACGCCTACCCGATGCTGAGGAAGCTTGCTCTTATCGAAGCAGGCTTCGTCTCGTGAGAAAGGACCAGGAATGGCCAGGAAGAAATGGTTCCTGCTCGCCGCGGTCGTTGCCGCCATTGGCGGCGCCATGGCGTATGTATTGACCAAGGTCAAGGAAAACCCGGAGAAGGCTGCCGAGGTATACGAAGGAGTCAAAGAGACGGCAAAGGAGAGCCCGGAGAAGGCAGCGGCCCTCTACGACGCGGCCAAGGACATGCTGCAGCGCGGCAACGGCGGCAACGCGGAGGTGGACGCAGAGAGGGAGACCATGGCCTCCTGACCCGCCGCAGCCACACTGTTGACGGGACCGCAATTCCGGCAACAGTGATCCAGGGTTGCAAGGTGTTGCGAAGCGGAGTGATTGTCAGGGAGCGCTACGTACCATTGGGTCATTACGAGCCAGATCGCTCGACGTATCCCGCAAATGAATCCCCCTGACACCGACGCTACCAACGGATCGCACACCGCCCCCGCTCAGGAAATCAGTATTGATGCCTTGGCACCGGGAGCCGTCCGTGAGGTTCCTATCAAGCTGCCCGGGGGCGGATGGGCGATCGAGCAGGTCGCCGAGAAATCGGGTTCCGGCGGTCCGGATTCCAGTTTGATCTGGCAGTTTGATGCCCATGATGAAAATGAAGGGACATTGATCGTCGGTGCGTCCAATCCGGCTGGCCAGACCCCACCATCGCGAACCATCCAGATCCGATTCGTCGAGGATGACCAAGGTGGAGACCGGACCTCGCCGCCGCGTGAGAACGATCCGATGGCAGTCAATCCAGATGCGTCTGACGAAGCCCAAGACGCCTACGAAATACGCACGCCGACCGCCCGCTACTTCTACCACAAGACCGGCGGAGGTTTCTCGAGTCTGATCGACCGGGACGGAAACGATTGGATCAGCTACCGACCCGGAAATGGCCCGGCGGGCGAATACCGCGGAATCCCAAACATGATCTTTCGCTCCGATGGCGGCCGCAACAACCATTTCCACCCTGGGCACAAGCGACACAAAGCGTCCACCGCCCGACTGGTCCACTCCGGCCCCCTAAAGGTGACCATCGAATCTTCCGTCGACGAAAACCGCTGGCGGGTCCGCTGGGAGATCTTTCCCAACTTCGCCCGATTGACGGTTCTGGATATCGATCCTGACGATCCCCAGTTCTGGTTCCTCTACGAAGGCACGCCTGGTGGGAGTTTCGAACTCAAAGACCAATGCCTGCGCTCCGATGGCGTGGATTCACCGCTGTCGGACAAGTGGGAGGACCGCACCGATGCGATCGCTTGGGTCGCCTTTCGGGTACCCGAGCAGAGTCGCAGTCTGTTGCTGAGGTTGGAGACTGAGGTTGACGTTCCTGTCTCCTACTACCCGATGGCGCCCATGACGGTGTTCGGCTTCGGACGAAAACTCGGCAGCGTCGAGAACTTCCTCTCTACCGCACCGACGCAGATCACCGTTCGCTTTCTTGAAACCTCGGATCCAGAAGAAATCGAAGCGCTCGCTGCGAGCGAATGATCGGCCCGATCATCGATAAGGCCGCGGACGCCGCATCCCCAGCCAATACTGAGCGCGCCTTGTGCCACGCCAGATCCCAAAGCTACCTTCCACCAAACCCCCGACGCTGCAGGAGAACGTGATGAAGGCGATCGTCCAAGACAAGTACGGCTCGGTCGATGTCCTGGAGCTCAAGGAAATCGACAAGCCTGCGGTCAAGGACGATGAGGTGCTGGTGCGCGTTCACGCGGCTTCCGTCCACCCAGATGTCAGGCATGCCATGAGAGGCATGCCGTATGTCCTCCGCATCATGGGATCCGGGCTGTTCAAACCAAAAAACCCTGTTCCGGGAACGGACATGGCGGGGCGCGTTGAGTCGGTCGGCAACAACGTGGAGCAGTTTCAGCCGGGTGATGAGGTATTCGGCGAAACCGCGACAGGCAATCAGTGGCACAACGCCGGCGCCTTTGCCGAGTATGTGTCGGTTGCCGAAGAAGCGCTGGCGCTGAAGCCGGCCAACCTCACATTCGAACAGGCCGCGGCCGTACCCACCTCCGCACTCATCGCACTCGAGAATCTTCGCGATCGGATACAGCCAGGACAGAAGGTTCTGATCAATGGTGCTGGTGGTGGTCTTGGCACCTTCGCCGTGCAGCTCGCCAAGTCGTATGGAGCGGACGTGACCGGCGTGGACAGCGCGGCGAAGTTGGACATGGTGCATTCGATCGGCGCAGACCATGTCATCGACTACACCCAGGAGGACTTCACCCGAAGCGGCGAGCGCTACGACCTCATCCTCGATATTCCTGGCAACCATTCGATATCAGAACTCAGGCGTGCCCTCACCCCCGAGGGGATCTACGTACTCATCGGCCACGATCGTTTCGGGGCTTCCGGTGGTCGTTTCCTCGGAAGCGGCATCCCTCGCTTCCTTAAACTGCTCGTGTTGTCACCGTTTGTGAGCCAGGACATGGGCCTGCGCTTTCCGAAGGGAACTAAAGAGCATCTGGCCGCTCTGAAGGAGCTTCTCGAAGCCGGAAAGGTCACACCAGTAATCGACAGGACGTACCCGCTGAGCGAAGTCGCAGAGGCAATCCGCTATCTGGAAGCGGGGCACGCTTTGGGGAAGATCGTCATCACCGTGTGAGACCCCGACCATGGCTCAGATCAAGGCCGGTAGTTGCCGGCTCGCGAGCGGAGGATTATGTGCCCGCAGCAAACCCACCCAGGTCCAAAGACTCGTTGGCGTTCGAGACCGATAGCCCCGGCTGGGGACCGCCAGATACTACGAACAGCTGGTCGCCGTCGGCCACCACACCCAGCCCGTGTCGAGGGGTGGGAAGTCCTGGCAGGCTTTCCCACCGGTCCAGCGCTACCAGGTAGACCTCTACCTCACTGAAAGTGCCGTTGCCACCCTCGCCGCCCCCGGCCACCACGATTCCCGATTCCATCACGGCTGCAGCCAATCCTCCCCGCGGCGTGGGTAGGCCCGTCAACACCTCCCATTGACCAGAACCAGGGTCGAAAGCCTCGAAGGCATCGAGTAGCTGGCCCTGTACTCGCCCGCCGACTGCGTATATGACCCGGCCGTCGGTGGCGACCCCCAGATGCTCCCGAAGCGTTGGAAGCCCGGGAAGCTCATCCCAGCTTCGGGTCGAGGGCTCGTACACGAAGGTCGTGTTCGCCATGCCGCCTTGCCCCACTCCGGCGACCACGTACAACCTGTCGCCGACCCCAACCGCACCTCCGGCCGCGCGAACCGCGGGCATTGACACCACCTCTATCCAGCCGCCGTCCTCTAGCTCGAATACCTTGTCCGTGGCACCCCGCAAGCCGTCGGTATAGCCACCGGCGACGTACAGCCGACCATCGACGGAGGCTGCCATCGCGTGGTTGACGGCGACCGGAAGCGGAGGCCCGTCGGCCCAGGTGTCCGAGCCAATGTCATACACCTCCACGGTGTCAACAGTTCGCCCCGCCTCATCGAATCCGCCGAGGACATAGATCAAACCGTTGTGGACAGCGACGGTGCCATCGGTGCGAGCGGTAGGAACAGGCGCCAGCTGCTGAGACGAGAGCATGGCTTGCTGGTGTTGTTGAAGTGCCGCAGCTGACGAGACGGTCTGCCGACGCCCCGGTCTGTCTCTGAAGTCGACTCAATCACCTGACTACCGGCGACTCCGAGGCTGAAGAGGCCACCCGAACGATCTCCAATGTCGAGGTCGTCGGCCGATACGGTGACCTGGGAGGCTATCTGGACCAGCGACGCCGGCGCCGACGGGTGCCCGCAGCTCTGCGAGCGAACCGAACGTCAGGCACCAAGCGACATTGATTGGGCCCGCCATTTAGGGATCGAAGTAGTTCTCCGTCTCAAAGTCACTCTGCAGATCTTCGACGTAGTCCTTCCCCGGTGGATCCTGAGTCACGCAGCCGGAGGCCACCACGAGCGCGATCAGCGAAACCGCCACGGCACGCCGCATCGTGCCGAGCCTTGACCCGGAGCCGCTCTTAGCGCGCTCTTGCATACGACCAATTGTCGGCCGATCTGCTGCCGCGTTTGAGTACTCGGTCAGACCCTCGGTCTTGCGACTTGCGACTTGCGACTTGCGACTTGCGACTTGCGACTTCCTCAGCCCAAGCGACCCAAGAAGCGCTCCCGCTCCACGATGATCCTGGTGTGGCTCCCCTCCGCCACCACCGTGTCGCCCTGCGTCGCCTCGAGAGCGAACTCGAGGGCGGACCCATCTATGGCTTCCAAAACGACCGACGCGGTTACGGTCGCCCCGATCGCCGACGGGACGAGGTGGTCGATCGAAATGTTTGCCCCGACCGAGGTCATGTCGTCTGGAAACCTCCCGGCAAGGGCGGCGACGGCAGCTTGCTCGAACAATGCGACCAGCCGGGGAGTCGCCAGAACCGGCACGTCTCCGCTGCCGAGCTCGATCGCGGTATCGGCCTCAGCGACGGTGAGGCTGGCTTGGCCGGTCAGCTCGGTGTCGGTGGTGAACGGTTCGATGCCGCCGATCGTAGCCACAGTCTGGCGCCGTGCTCCCAGATCAGGTGTCTATTTTGCGGGTCAAATCCATGACGGGGTGGATCCTTTTGAAGACGTAACTGGCTATGGCAATTCATCGCTCCCGAGTCGTGACTCGCGACTCATGACTCACCTCATCGACCGCATCGGCGCCGTCGTCGTCTCAAGGGGCCCCCGCCGCCTCCGCTTCTTTGCCGATGGCTGGGGGAACTCCGAGCACCTCACCGACTTGTCCCTTCCGACCGATCCGCCCCAGCCGGTTGAAATCGAGTGGGTACACAACTGGTCGGATAACGGGCTGGCGACGTCGGTGGGGGTGTTCGAGAGCCCGCCGGCCGATTCCCTCCCGCCGCGATCCAGAATCGCCGCGGTCACCCGAGTCGCCCCGGCAACGACAACCGGCAGGACCGTGGTCCTCATGGCCGCGTGGAACGAGCACGACTCGAAAGCCCGGTTCGGCATCGCTAGACGGCTCGCCCAGCATGGCATCTCCAGCCTCGTCATTGAGAACCCCTATTACGGGATGCGGCGGCCCCATGACGGCCAGCCGATCAGAACCGTCGCCGACTTCGGCAGGATGGGCTCGGCGGCGATTGCCGAGGGACGGGCGCTGCTGGCGACCATCCACCACAGGGGAGAGACCGCAGGAATCTCTGGGTATTCGATGGGCGGGAACGTCGCCGCGTTGATCAGTGCCACCATGCCCTTCCCCGTGGCCAGCGCTCCGTTGGCCGCCGCCCACTCCCCGGCGCCGGTGTACCTCGACGGGGCACTGCGGGGAGGGATCGCCTGGGAGGCGCTCGGCGGCGAGGCAACCGCAGCGCCGGTGCTGCGAAGCTTGATGCTCCAAGCGTCCGTCCGAGCCGTCCCTGCCGCCGACCACACCCGGCACGCGGTGATCGTCGCCGCCGCCTCCGATGGCTACGTGCCGAGAGAGTCGACCGAAATCCTGCACATGCACTGGCCGGGCTCCGAGCTGCGGTGGGTCACCGGAGGCCACGCCACGCTGCTCTGGTTCGGCAAGCGGGTGCTGTCAGAGGCGATCGTCGACGCCTTCGATCGGATTGAGAGCGCCGATTAGCCTGCAGAGGGGTCTTCGATCGGATGTTCGGTTCGGCATGTCGACTGGGCGATCAACGGCCCCTCATCGGGAGGTGGGCGTGGTCGAATTGATCGCATATCTCGGCGTGGTCACGATCGTCTACGCGCTGCTCTCCCGCCGTCTGGGACGGAGCCCGGTCACCGGTCCCATGTATTTCGTCGCGGCTGGATTCGTCGGTGCCATCGTTGGTGCATGGGATCCGCTCTTCGAGGGCTTTGGTGTCTCCAATATCTTCGAGGTCACCCTGGGACTGGTGCTGTTCACCGAGGCAATGAAGCTGCGGTTGGTGTCGTGGACCGAGGACTTCGAACTCGCCACCCGCCTCCTCGGGATCGGCATGCCGTTGACGATCGCCGCCGGTGCGATCGCGGCAGCGGTTGTCCTCCCCGATGTTGCCTTGATCGGCGGGGCGATCATTGCCACCGTCCTGGCGCCGACGGACGCCGCCCTCGGCCTTGCCGTAGTCCAGAATCCCAGGGTCCCGAAACGCATCCGCGAGGCGCTTGGGGTGGAGTCCGGGCTCAACGACGGCATCGCCCTCCCTGTGCTGTTGTTCTTCCTCGCCCTGTTTGCTGCCGAGGAAGGAACACAACTCTGGTCGTTGTTCATCGAGGGCGTCGGCGTGGCGGTCGTCGTGGGCAGCGTGTTCGGTCTCGTTGCCGGATTCGCCATGAGGGCGGCTGCGGCTCGTGGGCTGATGCAGGAACAGTGGCAGCAGATCATGGTGGTGGTCGTGCCCCTGCTCTCCCTCTTGGTCGCAGACGAGCTCGGCGGGAGCGGCTTCATCGCCACCTTCGTGGCCGGACTCGTCTTCGGTCGTCTGATAAAGGCGATGGACGAGTCGGTTGCCGGCTTTGCCGACGATCTCGGCACCGGCCTCACCATGCTGAGTTTCACGCTGTTCGGTGGCGTCATCCTCGCCAACAACCTTGACGCCTTTACCCCGGCAACGATCGTCTATGCCGTCCTCAGCCTCACGGTGGTGCGAATGGTCTCGGTGGCGATCTCGATGGCCGGCACCGGCCTTCGCTTGCCGACGGTCGCCTTCATGGGATGGTTCGGGCCCAGGGGGTTGGCGTCGATCATCTTCGCTGCGGTCGTCGTCGAAGACGTCGGGATCGACCTCGGCGACGCGCTCTTCGGCGTCATGGTGGTGACGGTGACACTGAGCATCTTCCTGCACGGCGTCACCGCCTACCACGGCGCCCAGGCCTACGGCGCCTGGTCCGAGAAGCAGTCGGTCGAGCCGCCTCGATCTGGAACGGACCCATGATCAGAAAGATCCCTGCGATCATCGCCAACACCAACATCGTCGCCACCGGGCCGGTACGCGGTCGTCTCGGTTACCGGCCGCTCTGCCCGACCTAGCCTCTACGCAATGGCTGACGTGACCGTCGACGCAGCCGGCCGTGAGGTCCGGATCACCAGCGCCGACCGGGTCGTGTTCCCGGTACAGGGCTGGACCAAACTCGACGTCGTCGACCACTTCATATTGTGTGGGGAGGGCGCGCTCCGTGGGGTTTCCAACCGGCCCACGATGCTGAAGCGGTGGACAAAAGGGGTCGACGGCGAGCCCTTCTACGTGAAGCGAGCTCCAAAAAACGCTCGGTCGACGGTGGCGGTCCAGTTCCCATCGGCCCGGCCGGGAGTGATGTTCCTCCCGCTCGAAGTGGCCGATGTGGTGTGGATGGCGCAGATGAACTGCCTCGACCTTCACCCGTGGAACGCCAGGGGTTCCGATCTCGACCATCCAGACGAGCTGCGCATCGACCTCGACCCGACCGACGGGTTCGGGTTTGCCGACGTGCGCGCTGTTGCCGGCACGGTCAAGGAGGTGCTCGATGAGGTGGGGCTGATCGGCTGGCCAAAGACGTCAGGCAATCGTGGCATCCACGTTTATGCGCGCATCGCTCCAGAATGGGATTACCTGGCGGTCCGAAGGGCCGGGCTGGCGCTGGCTCGAGAGGTCGAACGCCGCACTGAGCTGGCGACGACGGCATGGTGGAAAGAGGAGCGCTCTGGCGTGTTCCTCGACTACAACCAGAACGCGCGGGACAAGACGGTGGCCTCGGCATATAGCGTACGTCACACCGGCTGGGTGTCGACACCGTTTGCCTGGGAAGAGCTCTCCGTTATCGATCCGTCGGCATTCGACCTTGCCACCTTCCCCGACCGGTGGGCAGACGTTGGTGATCTGACGCAAGGAATCGATGACGCGGTCGGGCGAATCGAGCCACTGCTGGAGATGGTCCTTGCCGATGAGGAACGCGGCCTTGGCGATGCACCATGGCCTCCCCACTATCCGAAACAGCCGGGCGAACCGCCGCGGGTGCAACCGTCACGCCAGCGGCGTCCCGACGACGATTACTAGCAAAGCCGAGCGCTCTGTCCAGCAACGACAAGGGACTAGTCCCTTTGCGCTTTTCCAACGGAGCAAACGCTTTGGATTCACGTAAGGCCGTCCGATACAAAGCTCATGGAAGTCGTGACAGGCGGCCAGACAGCGTCGCGCACACGGAACGGCGTCGTCGCGGTCCTCGCTGGATTTGCGGTGATCGCCATCCTGCTCGCGCTCGCCTTCGTCTTCTCGGCGGCATCGAACGCCTCACGGGTCGCCGCCAACGCGACCGCGCTGCACGAGACAAACGCAGCCGTGGGCTCAACCGCCCTATCGCGTGCAGCGATCGCCCAAGCCGTTGTGTTCGGCATCGACTACACCATCCACGAAACCGCCACCAGGAGCGCCCGAGACGAAGCCGTTGCTGCAGCCGAGGCCAACCTGGGCGAGACCGAAGTGTGGGCCGAGGTCCTCGCCAAGGATCCAGAGACCGAGGAGTTGGCGGCCGAGCTGTTGGCCTACATCGCAGCCGGACGCTCCGTTGTCGAAGCCGTGGCCCTTGGCCAGATCCGCCAGGCGGACATCGAGCTCCAGAACGTCCTCGAGCCGCAGTACGTGTCGGTGGCGAGCGGGCTGGTCGCGCGGCAGGATGTGATGGCGTCCCGAGTCAACGAGACCGAGCGAGTCGCCGGCCTCGTCGGTCTGGTGACGCAGCTGCTGACCACGCTATTGATCCCGGCCGCCACCATCCTCATCTACTTCTTCATCGTTCGCCGCCAGTACCGCGAAGAGCACGTCAGGATGCAAACCAAGCTCACCGCCGAGCGCGAGCTGAGCGTTTCCAAGGATGACTTCATCGCAGGGCTGTCCCACGAGCTGCGAACCCCGCTCACCAGCATCTATGGCTTCAGCGAGTATCTGCTCGAGACCGGGATCAGCGATCCGGTCGAGACCCTCGAGCTCATCGGGCTCATCAACAAGGATTCGGCGGACCTGTCACGCATGGTGGACGACATCCTCACCGCAGCTCGACTCGAGTCTGACGTGCTCGCCTTCGAGTACCAGGCCGTGGCGCTGTACGAGGAGGCGGCCGCCGCCATCGCCCCGATACAGCGCACCGGCGCCGATATCAGGTTGGAGGGGAATGCCCTGGTGTGGGCAGATCCTGTGCGAACCCGCCAGATCATCCGCAACCTGGTCTCCAACGCTATCCAGCACGGCGGGCCCGCCGTCGAGGTCTATCTAGAAACCAACCAGCGCAACGCCGTGGTCACCGTGTCTGACAATGGCACTGGTGTCGACTCCAGCATTACCGACCGGCTCTTCGAACGATTCGTCAACGACGGTCAAGAGTCGCTGCTCAACGGCAGCATCGGACTCGGCCTGTCCATCGCTCGCTCGCTGGCGCGGACCATGGACGGCGATGTCAGTTATGTGCGGGCTGGTGGATGGACCAACTTCGTCCTCACGCTGCCGCTGCTAGACACGACCGACCTGTGGGACAGCCGACCCGATCCGGCAGACGCCATGGTCGGGATCCCGCTGTCCGAGCGAGTCACGGTCGCTCCTACTCCCGTCGCTGAGTTGGCGGTCTTCGAACCATGAGGCGGCTCGTCGCCACGGCGACGGTCCTCGTGTTGGCCTTCGGCAGCTTTCTCGTCGCCCCATCCGGATCTGTGTCGGCGGCGGTGGCCGAGTGGGTCTCGTACAAGGACAAGTTCGACGAGCGTGAGTACGACGGCAACAACGAGGACGGCGAGTTCTCCACCGATTGGATCGAGATAGGTGAGGCGAACGGCCCTGTGAAGGGATATGCGTCGGTCACCGGCCACTCATACTGTAAGGGTGAATACTGCCTCCAGCTTGGCGGGGGCGGTCTTGCAGTGGGAAACGTGGGCATCGAGCGATCGATCAACCTCGATGGAGCCCTCGAAGCGAAGCTCACGTTTCTCTACGCTCGTGATCTGATGGGAGGATCCCCGGAGCAAGAGATCGCATTCCAGGTCTCGGCAGACGCCGGCGAGTCGTTCACGACCCTGGAGACATTCCGGCTTGATGACTATTCCAAGACGGTGAGAGTGGGGGCAGCGTCCGGTGGCTGGATCGACATCACCGAGTTCGCAGCTCCACAGACCGTGATCCGCTTTGTCTCACTCGACGGGGCACCGGCCAACCTCCTGCTGATCGATGACGTTCTGGTGAAGGGCAAGTTCGTCGAGGGACCACCGCCGGCGACGACCACCACAACTACTACGACAACCACAACCCTCCCGCCGACGACGACCACCACCACCACAACGCTCCCGCCGCCGACCACCACCACGCTCCCGCCGACGACCACCACGACGACCACGGAACCGCCGGACTCCACCTCGACAACGACAACGCTTCCGCCGACGACAACCACCACCACACCACCCGTCGACCCTTCGACCGGTCTGCCACCACCGGGGTCCGATGAAAGCTTCCGATCCAAGGAAGGCCTCGTCGCCCTCGAGACCATTGCCCGTCACGAGGTACCAAGCGATCGGCGCGCTCAGCACGCTGCGCCGGTCAGCATCATGGTGCGTTTCCAAACGACTGCCGAAACCTTCACCGGCGGCGCCCTGCCGTCGACGATCCTCGGTGTTCTGATGGCGCTACTCGCGGTGATCGGCCTGAGTCGCCGGTTCCGACCGCTCAGAATCGGCGACCGGGCGAGGGCTCAGTAGAAGAAGTGGTCGCAGACCGGAAACCGGTGGCTACCTAATCCACTACTTCGGAGAACCCGGGGCCCTCTGCGCGCTCCAGCTGGTCCATCGTGCACTCGTCGGCGTCCTTGTCGAGCCGCCACCGTTCGAAGCGGGTGGCATGCCGGAACCGGGAACCGGTGAGCTGATCGTATGACACCTCGGCGACCACACCGGGCGTCACCGGGATCCACGACAGATCCTTGCCAGCCGACCATCGGCTCTCCGCTCCCGGCCGTCGCACATCGTCACCGAAGGAGTCGTCGCTCTTGATCTGCTCGAGCAGCTCGAGTATCTCCACGCGGTCGGCGTTGGAGAACCCGGAGCAATGGCCGATGAAGTGCAGCTCCCCGGCGTCGTTGTACAGACCGAGCAGGATCGACCCGATCTTGCCACCGTCCTTATGGATGCGGTATCCGCCGACGACACAGTCCACATCCCGTCGGTGCTTGATCTTCACCATCTCCCGCTTCGACTCGATGTATGCGCCCTCGAGGCGCTTGGCGACGATCCCGTCGCACCCCGCAGCCTCGAAATCATCGAACCAGCGTTTGCCCTCATCGATGTCGGTCGTTGACGGGGTCAGGCTCCACGAGTCGCCGAGCTCACCCAGCACCGTCACCAGCCGCTCCCTGCGTTCGGTGAAGGGCGCCTTCCTCAGGTCGGTACCCTCATGCGCCAGCAGATCGAAGGAGATCAGCTGGGCCGGGGTGGTCTCCGCCAGCATGTTCACTCGCGATTCGGCGGGGTGGATCCGGTTCTGTAACCCGTCGAAGTCGAGCCCGTCGTCGGTGACGACCACCACCTCACCGTCGACGACGGTCCCCGATGGAAGTTGGTCGAGCGCCGCCCGAAGCTCGGGGAAGTAGCGCAGCAGCGGCTTCTGGTTGCGGGAGTCGAGCCGGATTTCGTCGCTCCATGCCACGGCGCGGAAGCCGTCCCACTTCGGCTCGTAAGCCCATCCATCCTCCGGCCAGGCGGTGCGAACGCGAGCCTCCATCGGCGAGATCGGCGGCTCGAATGGCCAGGAAGACGTCATATGAGAAGATTAACCCTGAGCCTGCGACCGGCCGGCAGGTAGATCAGTACTTGGCTACTTCGCTACTGCTCTACTTGGCTACTACCTCAATGCGCACCCTCATCACGATCCGGCAGCCGGGCGAGGAGCCGTTTCCCCTCGTCATCGACAACGACCGGTTCGGCGACCCGGACGACGGCCCGATCGATGACGCGCTCGACACCGGCCGCCTGTATGCGGTCCCGGGGCTCGCCGACAGCCACGCGCACCTCGGCATGAGCTCCATGGCTGAGATGCTCGACCTCACCGATGAGGATCTCCGCCGTAATGCGCGACGCAACGCATGGCTACAGATCGAGGGGGGTGTACTCCTGGTCGCCGACAAGGGATCGGGCAGCAACGCCACCCTGGAGATCCTGTCAGCTCCCCCGACCGAGCGACCAGAAGCCTTCATGGCGGGCCGGGTCATCGCCCCCGCCGACGGCTACTACGCCGAATACGGCTACGAGGTAGACGAGGACGGGCTCGTTGATGCGGTGCGTGCCGTAGACCAGCGCGCCGCGTGGGTGAAGATCATCGGCGATTGGCCGCGCAAGGGCATCGGACCACGGGCGAACTACTCGGAGGCGGCCCTGGCCAAGGCGGTCGAGGTCGCTCACGCCGCCGGACAGAAGGTCGCCATCCACACGATGGCACCCGCCGGTGTGCGTTCCGCGGTGGACTCGGGGGTCGACTCGATCGAACACGGAACGTTCCTTTCCGGCCTGGATCTGGCGGTGCTGGCCGACCGCGGCGGCGTCTGGGTGCCGACCGTGCTCAACATCGAGTTCCTCCTGGAGTTTCTCGGAGCCGACAGCTCGGGAGGTCGGCTGATGCTGGATGGTTTGGCCAATCTCAGGGAGCTCCTCCCGGAAGCGGAGCGGCTGGGTGTGACCATCCTGGCCGGGACCGATCTGGCGGTACCGCACGGCGACGTTGCCGAAGAGGCGGTCAAGCTCCACGAGTACGGGCTATCCGCAGCCGCCGCCGTCACCGCGGTGTCAACGGCCGCTTATGACTATCTCGGGGTCGACCGTCGCTTCGCACCGGGGTCGCCTGCCAACGCCGTGTTCTTCGCCGATGATCCACAAGACCATCTAGTGACGTTGCGCGACCCGCAGGTGGTCATCAGGGCAGGGAGGGTGGTCAAACCAGGCTGACCCGGGCGCGGTGGCACTACCCAGAAGAAAGAGTGCGGGTCCAAACAGAGAGACCACAGTGGTTGTGCATCTCCATGCGAATCACCACAATCCGTGCCCCGACACCCATCTATGGAACCGTCACAGTTCTCCAGGGAGTCGGCATACTTCCCAAGTTCTGGGTGTTGGTAGTTGTATAACTCGCGGAAGTGCGCGACGATGGGCGCGTCCCGCACCACGGAGGAGGCTGCGGGTCGTTTCCGCCGGCCGATCGACGTTCGATCGTGGCATCGGGAACCCTCGGGAGGCTCGGCACGTCTAACCGACGTCGCTGGAGCCGGATGGGGGGAACCTCCTACTGGCTGCAGCGTTACGACGCGGCTAGACAAGTGAAGGATTTCACAAACATGAAAACGGCAGAAAAGATAAGAATGGCCGGCCAGCCCCTGGAAGTTGGTGACAGCCTGACGCGGTATTTGACAGAGATCTCGCGCCATGACCTGCTCACCGCCGACGAAGAAGTCGACCTGGCTCAGGCAATCGAATCGGGGCGTGAAGCAGAAGAGCAGCTCGCCGCGGTGTCGGTGCGTGGTACCGAGAAGGTGCGCCTGGAGCGTCTGGTTCGCAAGGGCCGCGATGCGCGGCATCGGTTCGCCCAGGCGAACCTGCGCCTGGTGGTGTCCCAAGCAAAGCGGTACCGCTCCCAGTTTGGAATTGAGTTCATCGATCTCATCCAGGAGGGCAACCTCGGGCTGATCCGCGCCGTCGAGAAATTCGATTGGCGCAAGGGCTTCAAGTTCTCGACGTACGCGACCTGGTGGATTCGCCAGGCGATGCAGCGCGCCGTCGCCGAGAAGTCGCGGACCGTGCGGTTGCCAAACTCACTCCACGACACGCTGGTGACGCTCAACGGTGCCCGAAACCGCCTGCTCTCCGAGCTGGGCCGCGATCCGACCGAGGACGAGTTGGCGCAGGAATCCGGCCTGACCCTCGAAGCCGTGCACGAAGCACTGCAGGTCTCGGAGTCTGTGTCCCTCGAGTCCCCGGTTGGGGAGGATGGTGCGGTCCTCGGTGACTTCGTCGCCCACGAAGACGACGAGGATCCGGTTCGCGAGACCGAGCGAGCCAGTGTCATCGAGGCGCTGCGCGAGGCAATCAACCGGCTGCCGCGGCGGGAGGCATACATCCTCTCGATGCGGGTGGGTTTCGAGGACGGCCTGCCACGCACCCACGAGGAGATCGGCAGCAACCTCGGTCTCGGCCCGACCCGGGTCCGCTCGATCGAGAAGCTGGCGCTGTCCAAGCTCCGCCACCCCGCGTTCGGACTCCGCGAAGAGGCGATGGAGTTCTAAACAGTTGCTAGTTGCCAGTTGCCACTGGCGGCTGGTAGCCCGCTACCCCGCCTGAAACCCGGGCCACTTGCCAGTCGAGCGAGCCCTCGATGGCCTCGAACAACTCGAGTCGAGAACCAAAGGGCCGAAATAGAACCGCGAAACTTGCGCGACAATGTGAGCCTGCAACGAAGGAGTTCCTGTGGCCCAAAGCCAGCCGGGTGTTGTGTACGGCCGCCGTGTCGCCATCGTCGATGGTCTGCGCACCCCATTCGTCAAGTCGGGCAAGGAGTTCAAGGACGTCTCTACCCTCGAGCTCGGCTCTGCGGTCGTCACCGAGCTGCTGCAACGCTCCGGGCTCGATGGCAACCAGATCGACCAGGTGGTCTACGGGACGGTCGTCCACGACGTGGCCGCGCCGAATATCGCCCGCGAGATCGTTCTTGCCTGTGACATCCCGCAAAGTGTCGACGCCTACTCGGTGACCAGGGCGTGCGCAACGGGCACACAATCGTTCGTCGACGGGGCACGGTCGATCCTGCTCGGTGATGCCGACATCGTCATCACCGGTGGGGCAGACTCGTTGTCAAAGCCGCCGATCACGTATTCGGATCGCTTCGTCGACGTGCTCATGGACGCCAACGCCGCCAAGGACGTCGGCGGGAAGGTGAAGGCGTTCTCTGCCCTGCGTCCCAAGGATCTGGCTCCGCGACCACCGGCGATTGCCGAGCGATCCACGGGTGTGACCATGGGGGACTCTGCCGAGGACATGGCGAAACAGAACGGCATAACCCGTGAGGCCCAGGACGAGTTCGCCCTGCGCTCGCACCGAAAGGCCGTCGAAGCCTGGGAGAAGGGGATCTACGACGACGAGGTCATGGCCTTCCACGTTGGCCCCGACTACCTGGTGACCATCGACAGGGACACCATTCCCCGAGCCGATACCAGCCTGGAGAAGCTCGCCCAGCTGAAGCCGGTGTTCGATCGCAAATATGGATCGATCACCGCGGGAAACTCATCGCCGCTCACCGATGGCGCCTCGGCGCTGCTGCTCATGGACGAGAAGGTGGCCAACAAGCTCGGCTATGTTCCAAAGGCGTTCCTTCGCTCCTGGGCCTTCGCCGCCCTCGACCCCAACTGGCAGCTGCTGATGGGCCCTTCGTTCGCGACACCCATCGCCCTCGACAAGGCCGGGCTGACTCTCGGCGACATCGACGTGATCGACATGCACGAGGCGTTTGCTGCTCAGGTGCTGTCCAACACGCAAGCGTTCGCCTCCGCCGAATGGGCAATCGAACATCTCGATCGCGACCAGGCGATCGGCGTGATCCCCGATGAGAAGTTCAACCTGTACGGCGGGTCGATCAGCCTCGGCCATCCGTTCGCCGCTACCGGGGCTCGGCAGATCCTCACCATGGCCAACGAGCTGGTGCGGCGCGACACCGGGACGGCGCTGGTCACCCAGTGCGCCGCCGGCGGGATCGGTGCCGCCGTTGTGCTGGAGCGCTGATACATGGACCTGAAGCACTTCTCCTTCGAAGTCGAAGATGGGATCGCCATCGCCCTCTTCGACCGAGCGGGAGAGCCGATCAACACCCTTGCGCCCGCAGTCTTCGACGACTTCGTCACCGTCGTCGACCGGGTTGCCACAGACGATGAGATCGAAGCGTTGGTATTTGGCTCCGCCAAGACGAGCGGATTCCTCGCCGGCGCCGACATCCGGTACCTCGAGACCCTCAGCAATGCGGAAGAGGCAACCGCCGCCATCAGAGAGCTCCAGGCTCTGCTGACCACCTTGGAGGCGTTGCATACCGAGAGCGGGAAGCCGGTGGTGATGGCCATCGACGGACCTGCCTTGGGCGGCGGCCTCGAGGTGGCACTCACCGGGTCGATGCGGATCATCACAGACGGCGCCAGAACCCAGCTGGGCCAGCCCGAGGTGCAGCTTGGGGTTATCCCGGGCGGAGGCGGCACCCAGCGGCTTCCCAAGCTGATCGGGATCGCCGCCGCCCTCGAGATGATCCTCACCGGCCGCCAGGTCAGGCCACACAAGGCCCGCAAGATCGGGCTCGTCGACGAGGTGGTACCACCAGAGGCGCTGCTCGACATAGCCAAGAAAAGAGCCAGGGAATCGGTCGGGAATCTCGGGACGCAGCCGGCACCGTCGGTGCTCGACCGACTGTCCCCGTCTCACTTGCAGGCGGTGGCCCTGGAACAGAACCCTGTGGGCAGAAGGGTGCTGTTCAAGAAAGCCGAGGAACAGATGCTCGCCGAGACCAAGGGCAACTACCCGGCACCGGAGCGGGCGTTGCAGGCGGTGAAGATCGGGATCGAGCAGGGCCGGGAGGCGGGCTATGACGCCGAGGCCACGTTCTTCGGTCAACTGGTCGTGTCCCCTGAGTCGGCGGCGCTGCGCGGTCTGTTCTTCGCCTCACAGATGATGAAATACACCACCGGCATCTCCACCAACACCGACCCCAAGCCGGTCAACAAGGTCGCCGTCCTCGGTGGTGGGCTGATGGGTGCGGGCATCGCCACGGTGAGCGCGCTGAAGGCGGGCAGCACGGTGCGGATCAAAGAGGTAGACGACGCCGGTGTCGGCCGCGCCCTTGCCCATGTCAGCGGACAGATCGCCAAGCAGGTGAAACGGAGGCAACTGCGAGCCTTCGAGGGCGAGCAGATCATGAACAAGGTCACCGGCAGTACTGCATTTGACGGACTGTCCAACGCCGACCTGGTGATCGAGGCGGTCTTCGAGAGCCTCGACCTCAAACAGTCCCTGTTGGAACAGGTGGAAGAGGTTGTGGGCAACGGAGTGGTGTTTGCCTCCAACACCTCGTCGCTGCCGATCGGCGACATCGCCTCCAAGGCGAAGCGACCCGAGGCAGTACTCGGCATGCACTACTTCTCCCCAGTGGAGAAGATGCCGCTGCTCGAGATCATCGTCACCGAAGACACCGCCGACTGGGCCACGGTCACCGCGGTCGAATACGGCAAGAAGCAAGGCAAGACCGTGATCGTCGTCAAGGATGGGCCGGGGTTCTACACGACCCGCATCCTGGTGCCGTACACCGGTGAGGCGCTCTACTTGCTCGCCGATGGAGCGTCTGTCGAAGCCATCGACGGGGCCATGGTGCAGTGGGGTTTCCCTGTGGGACCGCTGCTGCTGTCCGACGAGATCGGTCTCGATGTCGGCGCCCACATCGGCCAGATCATGGTCGACGCGTTCGGGGATCGGATGGCCGGGCCCGACATGATGCCCGGCCTGCTCGATGATGATCGGAAGGGCCGAAAGAACGGCCGCGGTTTCTACAGCTACAACGAGAACGGAAAACGAGGAGGTGTCGACGAGTCGGTGTACTCCGCGCTCGGGCTGGGGCCGCGGCGTCAGTTGCCTTCCTCGGAATTAGAGGATCGGATGGCGCTGGCGATGATCAACGAGGCAGCACGCTGCCTCGAAGACGGAATCCTCCAGTCATCCCTCGACGGGGACATCGGGGCGGTGATGGGACTGGGGTTCCCACCGTTCCGAGGAGGGCCGTTCTGGTGGATCGACATGGAGGGCGCCGGCAAGATCGTCGATCGCCTCGACGCCCTTGCCGAGCGTCACGGCGAGCGGTTCGCCGCCGCCCAGATCCTCCGCGATCACGCCGAATCGGGGAAGAAGTTCCGCTGACCCCTCGCCCATCGCGTCGTACGTGTCTAGGAACTCACTGAGTGCAACTCCAAGCACGTTCGACGGTGGGTGGGTCACCAACGCCGGTACGCTCCCGTCCCTATGGCCAACGAATTCCGCCTCCCCGACATCGGTGAAGGCCTCACCGACGCCGAGATCGTGGGATGGCAGGTCACGGTCGGCGACGACGTGGCGGTTGATCAGGCGCTGGTCGAAATGGAGACGGCCAAGGCCGTTGTCGAAATCACCTCGCCATTTGCCGGTGTCATGCTCCATCTCGGTGGCGGCGAAGGTGACACCGTAAACGTCGGCGATGTTCTTTTCGTCGTTGGCGACGAGGGCGAGGAATGGGGGCCAGTTCCCAGTCCCCAGCTCCCGGTTCCCAGCAAGAACGACGAGCAGATCGAGCCGGCCGCCACCTCCGCCGGTGCGGTCAAGGCGATGCCGGTGGTCAGAAAGCTGGCCAAGGAACGCGGCGTCGACCTGGCCACGCTGACCGGCACCGGGCCGGGAGGAGCGATCACCCGCGACGACGTCCTCGCCACCACCTCGACCAGCCCGGTTGTCAACGACCGTGAGGAACGGGTCCAGATGAGTCGGATGCGGCGGACCATCGCCGCCAACCTCACCCGGTCTTGGCAGGAGATCCCCCACGTAACCGCCCAGGCCGAGGTCGATGCCGGCAACCTCCTCGAGACGCATCGCACCTTCAAGGAAAAGGGCCCGTTCCCCCTAGAAGCCCTCATCGCCAGGGCGGCGCTCCCCTTGCTCGTCGAGTTCCCCGAGTTCAACGCCACGGTCGACGGCGACGATGTGATCCTCAAGCGGCACTACGACCTCGGCTTCGCCATCCACACCGAGGGGGGTTTGCTGGTCGCAGTAGCCCACAACAGCGACCAGATGACCACCACAGGCCTCGCCGCCGAGATCGTTCGGCTCGCCACCGATGCCAAGGATCGCAAGCTGCAGCCAGACGATGTTGCCGGCCACACCTTCACCATCTCCAACATTGGGGCGCTCGGCGCCGGCGGTGGCACCCCGATCATCCCCTGGGGCACCACCGCCATCGTGTCCATCGGTCGGGCCAAGGACTCCCCGGTTGTTCGCGATGGAGAGCTCGCCATCGCACCGGTGGCACCCATCAGCCTTTCCTACGACCACCGCCTGATCGACGGAGCGCTTGGCCAGCGGTTCCTTGCCGGATTCGTGGCCAACCTGGAGCGCATCGACGAGATGATTTGAGTGACCAGTTCCCAGTTGCCAGTCCCCAGCCAGAAAGTCGGACAGCTGGGAACTGGAAGCGAGCGCAGCGAGCGAACTGGTATCTGGTAACTACCTTGGCCCGAAGGCGACCATCGGCAGCTGCTCCATGGCGGCACTCCAGTCGGTGTTGTCGACCGAACCGCCGATCA